>Ga0247610_10000229_pt1 | contig 91636 bp, 77 predicted proteins | sample 174DNAGHGhighgp2_FD_193483 | JGI IMG/M metagenome (GOLD analysis project Ga0247610, IMG submission 193483) | Sheep rumen microbial communities from Palmerston North, Manawatu-Wanganui, New Zealand - 1742 DNA GHGhigh gp2 | ecosystem: Host-associated > Mammals > Digestive system > Stomach > Rumen... | reverse complement strand
ATGGCAAAAGAGAAGTTTGAACGCAGTAAGCCACACTGCAACATTGGTACCATTGGTCACGTTGACCACGGTAAAACAACATTAACCGCTGCAATTACAAAAGTATTGGCAGAAAAGGGTGATGCTGAATTCGTAGATTATGCAAACATTGATAAAGCACCTGAAGAGCGTGCACGTGGTATTACCATTAATACCTCCCACGTTGAGTATGAAACAGATAAGCGTCACTATGCACACGTTGACTGCCCGGGCCACGCTGACTATGTTAAAAACATGATTACCGGTGCTGCTCAAATGGATGGTGCAATCTTGGTTGTATCAGCTGCTGATGGTCCGATGCCGCAAACTCGTGAACACATTTTGTTGGCACGTCAAGTAGGCGTTCCGGCTATTGTTGTATATATGAACAAAGTAGACCAAGTAGATGACCCTGAGTTGTTGGAATTGGTAGAAATGGAAATTCGTGACTTGTTAAGTTCATATGACTTCCCTGGTGATGAAATTCCGATAATTAAAGGTTCTGCATTAGCAGTATTGGAAAACGGCGACCCGAAGATTGGTCATGATTCCATCATTGAATTGATGAATGCCGTAGATAGCTACATTCCGCAACCGGATCGTCCGAAAGACTTACCGTTCTTGATGCCGATTGAAGACGTATTCTCCATTTCCGGTCGTGGTACGGTTGTAACCGGCCGTGTAGAACGTGGTGTATTACACGTTGGTGATGAAATTGAAATCGTTGGTATTAAGCCGACACAAAAGACAACATGTACCGGTATTGAAATGTTCCGTAAGTTGTTAGACGAAGGTGAAGCCGGCGATAACATCGGTGTACTTCTTCGTGGTACAAAGCGTGAAGAAGTTGAACGTGGTCAAGTATTGGCTGCTCCTGGTTCAATCACTCCGCACACAAAATTCCTTTGCGAATGCTACATTTTGACGAAGGAAGAAGGTGGACGTCATACACCGTTCTTTAACAACTATCGTCCGCAATTCTATTTCCGTACAACAGACGTAACCGGTTCAATTGAACTTAAAGCCGGAACGGAAATGGTAATGCCTGGTGATAACATCACTATGACAGCAACTTTGATTCACCCGATTGCGATGAACGAAGGCTTGCGCTTCGCTATTCGTGAAGGTGGACATACGGTTGGTGCCGGCGTCGTTACCAAGATTATTGAGTAGGGGGATGTGCTAAAACGCTGTCATTATCGTGAATTTCCTCCCTTATGTACTATTCTTTGTACACCGCGGTCGGAAATTTACTTCAAGCACAGCATTTTATCCCACCCATTGCAAAAGCCGTCCTTTTCAGGGCGGCTTTTCAGTTTTAAATGTTTATTTCCGGTTTTTGTTGTGCTAAAGGAAAAAATGTGTTATAATGTTCCTATAAGGAGAAGGACGATGGAACATCAGGACAGGACAAATAAATTCAACAAAAGATATAAAGAGCGTTATCGTGGCAGCTTTTATAGTTTGTTTGTCATAAGATGGATATTTCTTTCTTCTTTAATTTCCGAATTGATGCAATTAGAGAAGAACAATCTTCGTGGTCGTTAAGGCATAAAAAAAAGCGGTTCCCAAGAAGGGGACCGCCGACGATTGTTTTACATCAAACCAAGTTGTTTTGCTTGGTTAATAAACTCCGTGCAAAGATACGGGGTTTTCTTGTAGAAGCGGATGTAACGCTGCGCCAGTTTTTTATCCGGCATTTGAAGAAGTTTCAGTTGAGCCTTAGGCTGCAGGTAGTGTCCCTTATCAAAACAATAGGTTTCCACCAGCATTTCACCCAGCGGCAGGTCAAATAATTTGACTTCAGCATCCTCTGAGAGTAAGTAGCCTTTGTCTATGTAAAGGATAATCAAATCTTCGTTGAACGGAGCCTCCAGTTCATAAAGTTTGACTTGTGCCTCATCACACAGCTCACGCCCACTTTCAATATATTCCCTTAAAAGTTCCGGAGCACCGAGCACGTTGGTAAACAGATCCAACTGTTCTTCTTCTGTAAAAACTTTTTGTGCCATAAAAATTTTTGTTTAATAGTTATAAAAATATGTTTATGGCGCGCAGTATAATGAATACTTTAAAATTCTGCAAGAGGGGGAAGAAAAAATTTTTTAAAGGGGACTAGTCAGCCTGTTTTTTTAATTTTTTAATTATCATATTTCTCTTTAAGCGGCTTAAATGGTCTATGTATAAGATACCGTCTAAGTGGTCCGTTTCATGTTGCAAGATAACGGCTAAATAGTCTTCTGCTTTTAATGTTTGTTCCTTGCCGTTATAGTCTAAATAGCGAACGGTAACACGTTGGTGTCTTTCAACTTCGGCGCATTGACCGGGGAGGGATAAGCACCCCTCATTAAAGAAAATGGTTTCGGCGGATTTTTCTATAATTTCCGGATTAACCAGATAAAGCGGGTGCGGTCCCGGTGTACCGTCTTCGCCGACTTTGTCATCTATGACAATCATCCGCATTTTCAGCCCGACTTGCGGAGCGGCCAAACCAACCCCTTTATCGGCATACATAGTCTCTAACATATCGTCCAAAATTTTGCGCGTTTCATCAGTTACTTTTTCAACCTTATCGCATTTTTCGGCTAAAATCTTATCGGGATATGTGTAGAGTTTCATTACTGCCATGATTACATCCTTATGTTTTTAGCTATCTGGTCTAAAAGGGCGTTAATCATTTTCGGTTCGTTCTTCATAAAGAAGGCGTAAGCTAAATCAACGTATTCCTGTATCAACACTTTGGTATCTACATCAGTGGTGTAGGCGAGTTCATAAACCGCGCAGAGCAATAAAGCTTGCATGGTGGCATTCATGTGGTCATAAGCGGAAGCTTCTTTTAAGTATGAGCGCAGGGAATTTTCCAAGGCTTGTTTTTTGCTATGAACACCGCGTACCAGAGATTCAAAATACGGCTTATCCATTTCTTCCAATTCAACGGCATGTTCGCCGCTTATGGCATCTTCTTCAATAGCATAACGACCGATAGAGCCGGATTTAAAATCTTCTATTACTTCATCAACGCTTAAATCGGAAAATGCTGCCATATAGGTTGCTTGTACCGCCGCCAAACGTGCGCCGGATTTTTTTCTTATTTTTTCAGAAACGAATTTTGCCATAGTTCTCTTTGCCTTAATCTTTAAGATTTAATCATGCTTACAAATTCTTCAAAATCTTTGACTTCCTTAAAATCTTTATAAACGGAAGCAAAGCGGATATAAGCAACTTTGTTGATACCGATTAACTTTTCCATTACTTTTTCGCCGATATCTTTAGAGGTAATTTCTACCACTCCGGAATTTTCCAATTCACGGCGAATACCCTCTACCAGTTTTTCTATTTCAAAGCTTGAAATACCACATTTGCTGACGGCTAAAGTGATGGAACGCAAAAGCTTTTCGCGGTCAAACGGCACACGTTCGCCATTTTTCTTAATGACGATAAGTTCTTGCAATTCTATGCGTTCATAGGTGGTGAAACGACCGCCGCAATCCGGACATTCACGCCGTCTGCGGATGGCGTTTTCATCTACCGTATCACGAGAATCTTTAACCTGAGTGTTTGTCTTTCCGCAAAAAGGGCATTTCATTTTGGTTGCTCCTAATTTTAATCCGCTGATGAATGTATCTTATCTTGGTTAAAAAATCAAGTGCTTTTATACCGCAAATTAACTTTTGCGCGAGATAATAAACGAATAATGATAACAAGGGAGAAAACGCATGCTTAAGCTTACTTCTACAAAGATTGCAGAAATTTTAGGTTATAACAAAAACGTGGTTGAGGCAGAAATTAAAGAGGTTTCAACAGACAGTCGGCAGATTGATGAACATACGCTGTTTATCGCGCTTAAAGGCGAAAAATTTGACGGGCATGATTTTATCCCTGATGTGCTTAAAAGCGGTGCACCGTTGGTGGTTTCGGAAAAAGAAATTGCCGGTGTTGATAAATCTCGTGTTATCCTTGTTGAAGACACACTCAAGGCGTTCGGAAAACTGGCGCAATATAATCGTCGGCAATATAAGGGAACGGTGATCGCCTTAACCGGAAGTTCCGGCAAAACGACGACCAAGGAAGAGCTTAAAGCCGCGCTTTCACAATATGCTTTAACTTATGCCACGAGCGGTAATTTTAATAATTTTGTCGGCGTTCCGCGTTCGCTTTTGGATTTAGATATGAATGCCAAATATGCGATTATAGAAATGGGAATGTCTGCCCCCTTAGAGATTGATTATCTGGTACATTTAACCGAGCCGGATGTGGCGCTGGTGACCAATGTTTACCCGATGCACATTGAATTTTTAAAAACGATAGAAAATATTGCCAAAGCCAAAGCAGAGATTTTTTCCGGGCTTAAAAAGGGCGGTATGGCCGTTTATAATGAGGATACCAACCATGCGGAAATCTTAAAAGCGGCGGCAGAAAAATATGCTAAAAAAATTATACCTTTCGGTAAATCGCATCATCCGGCGGTTGATTTGCATTTAAGCGAAGAGGGCGAACATTATCTTTATAACGCATGGGCGGTTTTGAGCGTGGTGGAAGGATTGGGTTTGCCGTTAGAAAAGGCGGTTGATGCCATCAATAATTTTTCGGCACCGGAGGGACGTGGCAAGAAATTTAATATCAACCTTAACGGTCGGCATATCACGTTGATAGATAACAGCTATTCGGGTGGTCCTGATGCAACGGTGATGGCGGTTAACAGCCTCGGTAAACAAAAGGGGCGTAAAATAGCGGTTATCGGCAAAATGGCAGAGCTCGGTGATTATACCAAAGAGGCGCATATTCGTGTCGGCAAAGCCTTAAAAGAAAATGATATTGATGTGGTGATAGGGGTTTGCGAAGAAACAAAAGATATGCTTGCCGAACTCAGCGATAAGACAGAACAGTATTATTTCCCGTCTATTGAGGGGGTATCAGACTTTTTGCAAAATAAAGTGCTTCAAGACGGGGATGTTGTGCTGATTAAGGGGTCGCATTATTCGTCACAGGTATATAAAGCGGCTAATGACCTTAAATCTCACGCCGTTTAAAGGGTAAAATTTGAGAGTCTAATCGTAAATGGAAGCCGGATTGACGGAAAATCCATGTACTTCTATGTACACTAGGATTTTCGTCACCGGACATTTACTTCTATCCATCTCAAATTTTCCGCCTTTAAGTGGTGCCTAAATTACAGATTTTTTTAAGTTTTACCCTTGGTAGCTTCTGATAAATCTTTGGTTTTTGCCCAAGTTGGAAATCAGCTCGTAGGCGATAGTGCCGGCATCACGAGCGACATCATCAACGGTATAATCGTCGTTGATAAGGTAGCCCCAATCTCCGGTTTTAACCTCTTTTAAGGCGCTGACATCACATATCACATTGTCCATAGATACTCGTCCCAAAATCGGGCAGTAATGCGCTTCGCCGTGTTCATAAAAGACGACTTTACCGCGGTTAGAAAGCGAGCGCGGCAGACCGTCACCGTAACCGATAGAAACAATGGCAATTTTCATATCACACGGGGCGCGGAAAGTGGCGGAATAGCCGACAAAATCTTTCTTATCCAACGGTTTTACCTGCAAAACCGGCGCCTTTAGTTCCAAGATATTTTTCATTTCATTTTCACGATACGGCGCGGTGTTGATACCATACAATGCGGCACCTAAACGCGTTAAATCAAAATGAAATTCATCACTTAAAAAGACACCGTCAGAAGCCGACAATGTTGCCGGTGTATCTTTGAAAAAGCGCTCTTTGATAATGCGGAAATTGTTTAATTGGCGTGCGTTCATAAAGTGTGCCTGTTCATCTGCACAAGAAAGGTGCGATAACACATAAGAAAACTCGTTTATTTCTTCTTTGCTTAAGGCTTCCAAATCCTCAATGCGAAAGCCCAAGCGGTTTAAGCCGGTTTCAACCTGTATGGCAGGGCGAATGCCCTCAATGCGGTTTTTATGCCAAAATTTTAACATATCCGGTGAACAAATAACCGGTGTTAAATGGGCTTCTTTGAAATAAGGAAGAGAATCTTCGCCAATACCCTGCAGGGCAAAAATGGTGGCTTGTGGTGCGGCTTTGCGGACATCTAACCCCTCAGAGCCGTGGGCAATAAAAAAATGTCTGCATCCGTTTTTATAGAGTGCCTCGGTAACCTCATAAGCGCCTAAGCCATAGGCATCATCCTTAACCACACCGGCGGCAATGGCGGGAGCGGAAACTTTTTTCAAGAGCTCGTAATTTTCTACTAATTTTTTTAGGTTGATATTCAAAACCGGCGTGGTATATATAGGCATAATTCGTGTTCCTTAAATGAAAGTTTATTTATGGCAAAGTTTATTGATACGCACATACATTTGCAAGATTTTAAACCGGATTTTGCACCGCAGGTTTTAGCTAATCCGGAGCTGCAAAAGGCGGTATTGATTTCAGCCGAAGTTAAGGATTGGGAGCTGATTTCAAAGCTTGTTAAGGCATATTCGGATAAACTTATTCCGGCATTTGGGGTTCATCCGTGGCATTGTGGCGAAAATTTTGATATTGAGTTGCTTAAAGAAAAGCTTAGGGCATTTCCGAATGCGCTGGTCGGGGAAATCGGGGTGGATCAATTAAAAGAGCCGGTTAATGATAAACAACATCAGCTTTTTTCGGCACAAATTAAGGTTGCCAAAGAGTTTAATCGTCCGGTAGTTATCCATGCGGCAAAGGCTTTTATGGCATTAAGCGAGCATGAGACAGAGTTAAAAGAAGTGCGCTATGTTCATCATGGTTTTACGAAGAATTTTGAATTGTTGAAATTTATCATCAAAAGCGGTGGTTATGTTGGGCTTGGTGCGTTGTTTTTGCGCCAGGAAAAGGCACGCGAGATGTTTCAGATGATACCTAAAGACAGGGTGCTGTTTGAAACTGATGCGCCGTATCAGATAGATGAAACACGCTATAATGAGATTGTGCAGGAGAATTTGTTGAAATTATCGGCAATTGCCGGTATTCCAGTTGAAGATTTATCCGCCCGCTTGCTTCAAAACGCCGAGCAGTTTATCGGGTAGTGGTGGCAGTGCCACCTCCAACACTTTAAAAAGGCTTTCCTTTGGAGTTGAGGTATACTCTTCGACCGAGAGAATATTCTGAGTGAGTGAAACCATTTAAACGTCATGTCCTGACGGTTTTTTATTGTCATACCGCCAAAAGCGACGGTCTTTTTAAACGTCATACCTCAGCCGGCAAGGTCCGGCTGATAAGGTATCTTCTTTGTTGTTCTCCCCTCTACTGGCAGAGGGCTCGCAGGAACGTTAGTTCCGAGAGCTATAGCAGTTGTTAGTTTGTAAAACAAACGTTACAACTGACTTGTCCGAAGTGAAGTTAGCGCGCGCAATTAAGCGCACGCTTACGTAACAAGCACTGGGGGAGTAAAATACTGCTAATGATAATATTGAAGATGCCTGACCTCACTCGTTGCACTCGTTCAGGGCATGACGTTTTAAAAGTGTCCATAATAACCGTCATACCTCAGCCGGCAAGGTCCGGCTGATAAGGTATCTTCTTTGTTGTTCTCCCCTCTACTGGTAGAGGGGGCGGGGGAGTAAAATACTGCTAATGATAATATTGAAGATGCCTGACCTCACTCGTTGCACTCGTTCAGGGCATGACGTTTAAATGGTCGCTTACGTTCAGGGCATGACGTTTAAATGGTCGTTTACGTTCAGGGTATGACGGTTAATTATTATTTGCGCGTCGTAAAGGCATAAAAACAGGCACAAAAAAAAGGGCCCCCGAGAGGGGGTCCTAATCTTTTGCTTTGGGTTGTCTCGCGACTACTCGGCAGGTACCCACAGAGTGCTTGTAGCCTCTGTGTCAGCGAGCTTGTTGCCACCGATGGTAGCATTGAAGTGCTGAATGAAGCTCTTGGCATACTTGTAGGTCTTGTCGCTCTCGGTACGGGTCTGACCCTTCATCTCTGCCTTCTCCTCAAACTTTGTGTCGTTCAGCTTCACGCTGATGCTCAAAGAGAATTCAGTTCCATCTTCCCACGTGCAAGTGAGAAGATTGTTGTTGGGATCAAGAACCTGCACCTTCTCAGCGCGCATTACGTAGAGCTGGGTCTTTGGTCCAACTTTACCGTTCTCCACAGCGTCTGCTGTGAAGAGGTGGTCAAACTGGTAGACCTTGGTAGCCTTGGTTACGATGGTGCCGTCGGACTTGGGGTCTTCCCCTGCCCATGTGCCATCGTTTCCAGTGTACCACCAGCTCTCCTCGTTCTCTTCCACAACTTTTGTGTCCTTAACGAAGAGATCAAGACCGCTTGGTTTGCCACTCATTCCGATGCAGCAGCGAGCTGCAGTGCGGATGTCTTCCCAAGAATTGGTTTCGTTGTTCCACTTCTGAACGATAGGTTTCGTCATCAATTTCACATCTTCAACCGTAATCTTGCGGATGATACCGCGGAACATCGGCTTCGGCTCTTCCTGGGGCTGAGGAGCAGCTTCCTTAACCTGGAGGTACATGGGAACCATGTCAAAGGCGAAGTCCTTGCGGTCGCCATTTTCATTGGTGTAGTACCCGGTTACATGGAAGGTAGTCTTGATAAGACAACCAACACCCTCGATTTCCTCCTTGTCAACCTTTGTCATTGTGATTGACTCGATTGAACAGTTGTTCATGGAAGAATTTGAAGATGTGTACTGGTTGTCAGACCATGTCCACTCCGTGGCTGTTGCACCAGAGGTCAGGCTTGCACCGAAGTCAGCAACTGTGATTGGGTTGTAGCTGTGCTTGATGTTCAAGGTCAGCAGGTGAGTGCTACCAAGATCCATTGTAGCTACTGAATAACCCCAGTTGTTGCTGATGTTGGTGTTAACCTCGGCGCCTGCAACGAAGACTTCGCGCAGGATCTCTTTTTCAACTTCTTTTTCAACATACACGGTGTCCGTGTTGTTGATAATCTCTTTAACCACAGTGGTGTCATGCACTTCCTTAAACACGTATTCAATCTGTGTCTCGGTGTTTGTTACAGTGTCCACGCGGACCGAGCTGTCCACCTGATAGTATGGACGAGTCAGTTTCTGAGAGAAGTTCACCATGCCACGGTTGCTCAGGTTGAAGGCTCCGGTCATCTGGTACTTGGCGTTAATTTTCAACACCTTCTCGTGAAGCCTCACGGCCTCAAACTCATTGTACAGCGGTGAAATAGTGCCGCTGATAAATAATGAATCATTGCCGAAGGTTTCGATGAGAGATTCTGAGTGCTGGCCATCAGACCAGTCCCAGGTACGATCGGTGCTGTTGCTGAGGGAAGGCATTCCCTGTTCTGCGACAGCCATTTCGATGATTTGGTACTTGTTGTTCACGTCGAAGGTCATGGCCTTGTAGCCATTGACCATCACGGTGTTGTCCACGAACCAGCTGTAAGAATTGATGTAATTCTGTACAGTGATTGTTTTGTACTCGGTGAACGTCTTGGGAGCAGCCTGCTTGAGGGTGATATCCTCGCTGCCCTGACAAGAAGTTAACACTACGTTCATCATCACACATACGAAGAGTGCTACGCAAGCGCTCATAATTTTCTTTGTTGCCATAATGCTTTAAATATTAAATTGTTTATACTAAATTACGAATTTAAATGTAAACATAAGGCACCGAAAAGAAAATGGTGTGCCCAAAGCGTTTATATCTATAGTCATAATGTTGCTATATTGCGCTCTAATAATCTGTTTACATCCTTAATGTACCACATTTTGGGGGTATTGGCAAGAGGTTTTTGCAAAAATTTTGTGTTTAAAGTCTATTTTTTGTATTTTTTGTGACTCTTTCGGGGTTTAAAAGGCGCTTTTTTGGTAAAATTTCCCCGATTTTTCCCCTATCCCTCCGACTCGGGGAGAAAACATTAACCGTCATGCCCAGAACGAGTGAAACTATTTAAAACCGTCATGCCCTGAACGAGTGCAACGAGTGAGGTCAGGCATCTTCAATATTACCCTAATATTTTCTCAGTTAAATCTTGCCATTGAGGATTGAAATTTGTAATCATGCGTATTTTTGATTTTTTATAAAATTTCTTGAGCTGTTTTTCACGATTTATAGCATCTGTTTTGCTATCGGTGTATTCATAATAAACTAATTTATTAAGCCCATACCATGCTGTAAAACAATCTTTATTACAGGCTTTATGTTCTAATATTCTGCGCCCGAGATGGTTGGTTACGCCGATATAAAGGGTTGTGTTATTTGCATTTGTCATTATGTAAACGTACATCATGTTTTTTAGCTTTGTTGTTCTTGTTTTGTTCTATTTTACCAGCTGTTGTTATTTTGTCAATAAAAAATATTGAAGATGCCTGACCTCGTTCGCTTACGCTCACTCAGGGCATGACGTTTAAATAGTCGTTTCACGGCTGAGGTATGATGTTTAAAACAGGCATAAAAAAAGCCCCCGTAAAGGGGGCGGAGTTAGGTTTGTTAGGTAATTGAAAGTTAGCAACCGCCCTTTAAAGGGGCGGAGAAAGCCTACTGGACCGGAGTCCAGAGGCGAGAGATCGCTACCGGTGCGAAGAACTCGGCACCGTTGACGTATGCCTTGAAGGCGTGGCGGTAGGACTTGGCGTACTGGTACGTCTTGTCCGATTCTACACGAGTCCTTCCGGTATAGTCAGGCTCTGTGATGAAGCCCTTGTCCGAGGTGTCCACTGAGGTCTGAACCGTGAACGGCTCGCCGTCATAGGTGACGGGAACGACTGTACCATCAGGTGCGGTAAAGGTGACAGAGCCTGCCATGAAATACAATTGTGTTGCGGGTGCAACATACCCGTTTGTGACCACGTCACTGTTGAACTGGGTATTAAATTCGTAAATCATGGTGTGGCGTTCAACTTTCCATCCATTCTGCTCATAAGCAACACCTTCCCAAGCGGGATCGGAACCGGTGTACCACCACGAGTCCTCGTTGTACTTGGCAATGTCCGTGTTCTTAACGAACAAATCCAAACCGGTCGGGTGACCGATCTTTACAACGCATGTACGAGGGAGCTCAAAGCTCTGGAGAATCTCTCCGGTCTTGGTGTCATACTGCTCGGCGATACCTTTCACCATCTTGCGGTTGTAGGTCTTACCATCACCGTCATCAGAGAATTTGGTGATAGTGGCACGCCAAGCCAGAGTCGGCTCCGGTACGGATAACAACTGCCTGTACGAAGGATAGAGCTCAAAGCTACCATTCTCGGTCACATCACCTGAACGCTGGTAGGTCACATGGTAGTGCAGGGTAATGCGAGCCTCTTCGGCACTGAGCGGTGTAGAGGTGAAGTCCACATACTGAACATCGGTAATCTCTACATGGTTCGTAGCGGCAATGTCATACAAGTGCTGCCAGATGTCTGCTGCAACCTGACCGTCCGAGAAGTTGTCCGTTTTGGCATAGCTCATACCACGCTGTGTGGTGGTTGAGATGTCCTTGGAGTTTACGGGCGATGTGGTCACCAGCGATACTGTTCCCAGCTTGTCAGCCGAGGTCACGATAACCTGGGGTTGAGCCAGCGTTACGGTAACCTGTGCGGAGGTAAAACCTAAGACATTACGAATAGTGCCATCTGCTACACCTTCATTGTCATGCGTGGTGATAATCAAGCTATCAACCACGTTGACACCTTCGGCGACTTGGTAGTAGGCCGGCATCAACTCCATGGTTCCACTCTTAGAGGGATCAGAGGTGTGCGTGTAGGTCGCATTGAAATGCGGTACAATTCGCCACACGTTGCCGTCCTCGTCAATAGCACTGGCATCGTACTTGCCGGTATAGTACACATCACCGATTTCATAGTGTCCGGTGGTGGTAGAATCTACACCCCAGTAGTCAGTACTGGTTGCTTTCTGTCCATCAGGTGTGAACCCATACGTACGTGTAGTCTTTTCGCCGGTTTTTCCGTCTTGACTGTAGGTAACAGTCACGGGATTAGCGAGAGGCGTCACATCCGTAATTTTTCCAAGGACATCCTTCGGCACGGTAATGCGGAGTTGTTCCAGGTCCAAACGGATGCCAAGTACAAAGTGATTAGCAGGGTTGGTAATGGTACCGATAGAGTAACCATCATAGTCGTGCGTCTGCACGAGGTCTGTACCAGCCACCGAGAGCTCAATCTCCTCACTGCCCTTGCAGGCAACAAAGATCACACTGAAGATGGCCATAATGGCTACGACCATCAGCTTAAATACTTTTGTCTTCATAATTTTATAAAATTTAAATTAAACTTAGAATTTCTTGATATATATCGTTTAATGAATTAAAAAATTTATGAAGTGTACCTAAAACCTTAATAAATATAGACATAAGGATACCAAACAGGTGCACAATAATGTTTTTTGTGCAGTCGGTATAGCATAAGTTTTTAAATGAATCAAGCTTTTTTTTAAATTTAGTCTATTTTTTTGTATAAATTAACGGGAACGGTCGGCAAAACTTTTAATTTTTTCTTTTCAATCAGGTATTTCCAATGCTTATCCGTGCCGGCAATCTCTACTTTTGCTTTGGCACCGCCTAACCACCAGCCGACTTCCGAAAAACTGCTGCCATAGGCATAAATGGCATTTTTTGTTTGTCCAATGATGAACATATCGGCAACGGCATCAACCATGGAATGATAATCTTTGTGTGGTAATTCTATGATTCGGTTCGGATAACGCTTGTAAAACGGTGCGGCGACTTCTTTGGACATGGCTGAAAGGTAAAATATTGTTTCTTCTGGATATTTATCCATTAACGTGAAAAATGATTCTAAAGGCTCGTTGCCGTTAAACCAGTTTTGCCAATCCGGTGCATTGCGGATTTGTACGGCAACCGCATTTTTAGGTAAACGAACTTCGGCTATGCGCTTTTGTACGGCAGGGGAAGGCTTTATGGCGGTAAAATAGGGGCGGTATATGTTTATGATGTTTGGCGGGATATTTTGATAGGCGCCGTCAATAAACATGTGCTTACCGTTTTTAAAATCTGTTTTGGTTGCCAGTAGTGCGAAATTATCAATATACGGGTATAAGGGTTCGTCATAAGGAAAGTTTTTGATGAGGTACGGCGCATTATATTCCGTCATATTCCAATCGGTTTGAAATAAATCCGAAAAACGGGCGGTAACAGTGCCTTTAGCTTCCCAATATATATTGATGTGGTGCGGTTGGTAATATCTGATGTACGAGACCAGTTTTTTTAAGCGGTTACCAATACCGGAGCCTTCTGTCAAACGGATGTGAACAATGCCGTTGCGAGCGGTTGGGGTAAGGAGAGAAACATCCTCGGCACGAGCGGAAAAGCTTAAAAATATCGTGCAGATAATGTAAAATAATAATTGCCGCATTTTATTTGCCTTTCAGCTTAAAAAAGGAAAATTTGGCGGCACCGTAAATGCGCTCATCTACCAATTCCATGCCATCAGGCAGGGGTAAAAGCTCATCCTTGGCGGTTTCGGCAATAACAAGCGAGGTTTCTTGAATATAGCCTTGTGTCAATAGAGCTTGTAAGGTCGGCTCGGTTAGGTTTTTATTATAGGGGGCATCAGTAAATATCAACCCGAAAGGATGGCGTGCTTTGGAGAGCTTTCTGGCATCCGCTTTGATGAATTTTAAGTTTTTAAAACCGCAAAGAGCGGCGTTTTTTTCGGTTAAGGTTAAATCCAAATCAACAAAAGTAACGGATTTTGCCCCTCTGGAGGCGGCTTCCAAACCGAAGGCACCGGTGCCGGAAAATACATCTAAAACATCATAAGCGGCAAGCGGTTCGTCAAGCTTTGATGAAATAATGTTAAAGACGGCTTCCCTTGCACGGTCTGCCGTCGGGCGAATGTGGTCGTCTTTCGGGGTTAAAAGCTTTTTGCCGCGTAGTGTACCGGAGATTATTCGCATATTTCAAAAATCTTTCCTAATTGTTCTTTTAAGACTTTTTGCGGCACTTCTCTGACTTCGCCTTTTTTTAAGCTGCCTAACTGGAACGGCCCGTAGGATAATCTGATTAAGCGGGCAACGGTCAAACCGACAGAGGCCATCAATTTGCGGATTTCCCGATTTTTGCCTTCGGTTAATGAAACGGTCAGCCAAGTGTTGGAAACTTGTTTGGTATCTATGGTGATTTTGCAGGGCGCATAGGTGATACCGTCTATAACCGTGCCGTTTTCCAGCTCTTTTAATTTCTTTTCATTGACAAAGCCATGTACTTTGACTTTATAACGACGGCTCCAGCCGTTATCCGGCAATTCTAATGCGCGGGATAAGGCACCGTCATTGGTTAACAGTAGCAGACCTTCGGAATTTAAATCCAGCCTGCCAACAGAGATAACGCGCGGCAAGCCTGCCGGTAAATGGGCAAATACCGTGTCGCGCTCTTTTTCATCTTTATGTGAGGTAATAAGCCCTGTCGGTTTATGATATAGCCAAAGGCGGGTGCGATCTTTCTTTTTAATCTTTTCGCCGTCAAAACGGACATCTTCGTCACCGTTAACCAAAAATGCCGGTGTTTCCACGGTTTCGCCGTTTACGGTGATACGTCCCTGAGTGATGTAGTTTTCTGCTTCGCGACGTGAACAAACACCGCTGCGGGCGAGAAATTTTGCTATTCTTTCAGACATTTTTCTTCTCAAAATAAAGTATGTTAAGTCCAACTATCCTGCTCTAATAAAATGCGGGCTTTTTGCGAAACGGCAAGATATTCGTTAACGACGGCATTGATATCCTTAACAATGGTCGGTTCAATATTCATAGCTTCGGCGACATCCAAGATATAATCAATTTCATTATCTGCCAAATCTGCATCCAGATTTGCCACCATACAGAGGTCTTTTATCAGCATTAAGCCTTTTTGACGGTCCGTTATCAGCCGGGCCTGTTTTAAAAGTGCTTCATGGTTTGCAGTTTTAATCATGGTAGAGATGCTTTCGCTTTCAACATCATATTTTAAGGCCAGTTCTTTCAAATAAAGAAGCTCTTCGCGGGTAACCTGCCTATCTGCGGCGACCAGACCGCAAATAATCTTGACGAAAATAAATTTTTCGCCGGCAGATAGGGTGTTAATAAAATTTTTATCCGGATAAAACATGGCTTTTCTCCTCTTTTAGGGGATATGTTAGCAAAGGTGCCTTAAATGTAAAGAGTTTTTTGTTTCAGACGTCATTTTTTTGTTGCTTTCTTAAGATTTTGTTGTAAAAACGAGATATGTTTGTAATAAGGGGGATTTTATGCAGGGAGAACGCAGTTCGGTTTTTAAGTCTATTATCCTAAATCCGTTGGTGCTTATCGGGTTGATTTTGACCGGCTTTACGTTGGCATATTCTGAGGAAAGAGCCGCCTTTCAAGTTTTTTACAGCGTTGAGACCTATCGTAATTTGATTATCGGGGTGACACTGTATGTCTTGCTGTTTGACAGGCAATATACCGCAGGTATGCGGCGGCTTGATATCGGGCAGACGTTGTTGGCTATTTTGGAAGCCATAGCCATTATCTTATTGGTGTGGGTCGGTTCTTTGTTTGCGGTGGTTACTTATCATATCGGCGGAGAAAATTATCGTGATGTACTTCGGGCAAGATATGTTAAAGAGGGATGGATAAAAGAAGAAAAAGCTCCGAAAAGTGTTGAGAAAGCTTTGCAGGGGATAGACCTTAAAGCCGGTGTAAAATATAAGATTACCCCTAATGATGACGGCTCTGTTACCGTTGAAATTGAAGAAGATTAATAGAAGTCGGGTATTTTTTTAAAAAAATATTGATTTTTATCTCGACCCTCCCTTTGAATTTTTGCTCATACATACTCCAAGCTAAAAAAATCGGCTTTAATGGGGATAAGTTTAAAATGGTCGTTTTAATTTTGGGCAGTTGATGTATATTCCCCTTAACTCTAGACTAATTTTATGAGGAATATACAATGTCTGACGAAGAAAATATTGATGTAACAAATGCGGTAGTTGACTTGCCGAAAGAAAATATCGCACCGACGATGATTGTTGAGGAAATGCGTCGCTCATACCTTGATTATGCCATGAGCGTTATCGTTTCTCGTGCGCTTCCTGATGTGCGTGACGGTTTGAAGCCGGTACATCGGCGTATTATTTATGCCGCTTATGAAAACGGCTATGATTATAATAAACCGTTTAAGAAATCGGCACGTATCGTCGGTGAGGTTATGGGTAAATATCACCCGCACGGCGATAGCTCGGTTTATGAGGCCATGGTCAGAATGGCGCAACCGTTTTCCATGCGCTTGCCGTTGATAGACGGACAAGGTAACTTCGGTTCTATGGACGGTGACTCGGCTGCGGCGATGCGTTATACGGAAGCCCGTCTGGCAAAAGTTGCTCACGCTTTAATAGAAGATATTGAGTGTGATACGGTTGACTTTATGCCGAACTATGATGAATCTTTACAAGAGCCGACTGTTTTGCCGGCACGTTTTCCGAACCTTTTGGTTAACGGTACCAACGGTATTGCTGTCGGTATGGCAACCAATATTGCTCCGCATAACTTGGGTGAAGTGTTAGATGCTTGTACGGCATACGTTGATAATCCGGATATCAGTATTGAAGATTTAATTAAGATTGTTCCGGGACCGGACTTTCCGACCGGCGGTTTAATTTTGGGTTACGGCGGGGCAAAGCAGGCATATCTCACCGGTCGCGGTTCAATCATGATGCGGGCAAAGTGTACGATTGAAGAAATCAGAAAGGATAAAGAAGCGATTATCGTGCATGAAATTCCGTACCAAGTTAATAAAGCCTTATTGGTACAAAAAATTGCCGAGTTGGTTAAAGAAAAACGTATTGAAGGTATTTCAGACATCCGTGATGAGTCAGACCGTCAGGGTGTGCGTGTGGTTATTGAAATTAAGAGAGAATTTCAGGCTGATGTGGTCTTGAACCAACTCTATAAATATACCCAATTACAGACCAGTTTCGGTATGAATATGTTGGCGATTAACAACGGTCGCCCGATGATGATGAACTTGAAAGACATTATCGCTGCGTTTGTAAACTTCCGTGAAGAGGTTATCCGTCGTCGTACCGTTTATAAACTCAATAAAGCACGTGACAGAGCGCATATCTTAGTCGGTTTGGCGATTGCCGTTGAAAATCTGGATCCGGTGATTGAACTGATCCGCACCGCGGCAAACCCGAATGATGCAAAAGATGCATTGTTGGCAAAGGCTTGGCCGGCAGGAGATGTTGAGCCGTTGGTTAAGTTGATTGCCGAACCGGGAAGAGATGTTGTTGACGGAACATACAAACTTTCCGAAGCACAAGCTAAAGCTATTCTTGATTTGAAATTGCAACGCTTAACCGGTCTGGAACGTGATAAAATTCATGATGAATTGCGTGCTATCGGGCTTGAAATTGAAGAATATTTAGCTATTCTTTCCAGCCGTGAAAAGTTGATGGGTATCATGAAAGATGAATTCCAAGCTATTCGTTTGGAATATGCTACCCCGCGTCGCACGGTCATTGAAGATATTGAGGTTGATACCGATATTGAATCCCTCATTCAGCGCGAAGAAATGGTGGTTACGGTTACCGAAGCCGGTTATATCAAACGCGTGCCGTTGAATGCTTATAAAGCACAAAAACGCGGCGGTAAAGGTAAGTCCGGTATGACCACGAAGGAAGAAGATTTTGTTACCCGTTTGTTTGTGGCCAGTACGCATACGCCGGTGCTGTTCTTCTCCTCTAAGGGTATTGTTTATAAGATGAAGGTTTATAAATTACCGCTCGGTTCGCCGACTTCTAAAGGTAAGCCGTTTGTTAACCTGTTGCCATTAACCGAGGGTGAAAATATTACCGCGATTATGAAATTGCCGGAATTAGAGGAAGATTGCAAAGGTTTATCCGTTATGTTTGCAACATCACAGGGCAATATCCGTCGTAACTCTTTGATGGATTTTGTTAATGTTCAATCTAACGGTAAAATCGCGATGAAACTGGATGAAGGCGATAAGCTGATTAACGTTGCCATGTGTGATGATAATGATGACGTGATGTTGGCGGCCAAATCCGGTAAATGTAATCGTTTCGCCGTGGCAGATTGTCGTGTGTTTGTCGGCCGTAATTCTACCGGTGTTCGCGGTATTAAGTTGGCGGATAATGACGAAGTTATCTCAATGTCTATCTTAAAGCATATTAAGGTGCCGACAGAAGAAAGAGAAGAATATTTAAGACTTTCTTCTGCGCTTAAGAAAGCCGAATTTGCTGATGCAGAGGGTGCTGAAGAAAAAGCATTTAATGAATTAGAGCCGAAGATTTCTTATGAACAATTCAAGGAAATGCGTGATAATGAAGAATTTATCTTAAGCGTAACGGTTACCGGCTATGGTAAGAGAACATCTGCTTATGAGTATCGTATTACCGCGCGTGGCGGACAAGGTGTTGCTAATATGGAGATGAGCGAGCGTAATAAAGAAGTTGTCAGCTCGTTCCCGGTTAAGGATAATCACCAGATTATGATGGTTACCGACGGCGGCAAGCTTATCCGTATGCCGGTTGAAGATATCCGTATTGCCGGAAGAAAGACACAAGGTGTTATTCTGTTTAGAACCGCCGAAAACGAAAACGTTGTTTCCGTTACCTGGCTTGATGCCGAAGATGATGACGACGAAAGCGATATCGCTGAGGAAGTCAATGAGTTTGACGGTGTTGAAGCTGTCGGCTCTGATGAGGAATAATATCATCTGCAATGCAAAAAAAGAGCGCTCCGAACGGGGCGCTTTTTTGGTACATAATTTAGTTTCTTTACAACACCGCATATAATCCGGCGGCAATTACAATACAGATAATGATTACAGACATGCAACCTTTATCAGAGTGAAGAACGTCATTTGGTCCGTACATGGTTTTTTCTTTTTAAAAATTAAACGATTACGACAACAGCATTACTGCAGCATAGATAAGTAGACCGATAAAAGCGATGAAAACAATTGCCGTAGCAATCAGACACCCCTTTGGTTGGCGTTCGGTTTCCGATGGGACAATACGTTTTGGCATAGTGATATGTTTTTAATGAGTTAATAATTGAGAGATTTTTATGATTTATGGGCAAAGTTTAGAAAAAAGTGCTTGAATTGTCAACATAAAATACGCTTGACATTCGGTTTTGATTAGCGTATAGGAATAGGCAATAAACTTATTATGATGTCTTTTTTTCTATCATGATGTCGGTGTAATAAGTTTATTTTTATAAAATTATTTAATTTATTTCAAAATGAAAAACATTTTTGTATTAGGTTTGGCAGACCAAACCGCAGGCTTAAACCTTAGCCTAGATTCAGCCGTTGCTGAAAATCCGAAGAAAGATGTTCTCTATTTCTATTTAATCGGAAGAAAAGGGAACGCAGTTGAAAACCTCAGTTTTTCTGAGCTATTGCAAAAGGCGGACATTCCGTTGCTTAAGAAGTATCTCAAAAATCATCATCTGAGCGCAAGCGACGAATATCAGATGGTGGTCACTTTGGGGATGGAATTTGAGGATGAACACCTTGCCGAGCAAATTATCTGTAGCTATATTCGTCGCTACGGGTTGAGTTTGAAAGCAAGAGAGGCGCTTAATGATTTAGGATTAGAGCAGGCTTTGAAAACACTTAGGTCTCAACATGTGGAGACGGAAGAAATTTCAGATTTGTGTAGCGGAAAGATTTCCCTTCATCAAAGGCTTACAGATGGCTTTGAGATGTTAAGAGATGATGAAATTCTTTCCATTTGAGCTTAAAAAAAACATCGGTTAGAGAACCGATGTTTTTTTGTTTTCAGACTTTCCCTTTATTAAAAATCAGCAAGAACTTCGGCTAATTCGTGAGTCTTGTGAATGTTTAACATGGCAATTTTGTTATAGCCGTTATCAACGTGCAATACTTCGCCGGTGATGGCTTCACCTAAAGGTGAAAGCAGAGCCAAAGCGGCACGACCGACTTGTTCTTGGGTAACGTTGGTTCCTAACGGTGCATTTAATTCGTTCCAGTGTAAAATCTTTCTGAAGTCACCGATACCGGAAGCGGCCAATGTCTTAATCGGACCGGCAGAGATAGCGTTAACGCGAACTTTCTGTTGTCCCATATCAACGGCGGCATAACGAACGGAAGCTTCAAGAGCGGCTTTAGCAACACCCATAATGTTATAGTTCGGTAAAACGCGTTCGGCACCTAAATAAGTTAATGTTAAAATAGAGCCGTTTTCGTTCATATAAGGAGAAGCACAGCGGCAAGCTTCAATAAACGAATAGCAAGAAATATGCATTGTGTTGGTGAAGTTTGCCAAAGTGGTATCAATGGTGCGGCCTTTTAATTGGTCTTTATCGGAAAAGGCAATAGCGTGAACAACAAAGTCTATCTTGCCCCATTTTTTGCCCAGCTCGGCAAAGCAAGCTTCAACAGATGCGGAATCGGTTACGTCGCATTTTATCAATGTCGGTTCAAAAGAAAGCTGTTGAGCCAAAGGAACAACTCTTTTTTCTAATGTTTCGTTTTGGTATGAAAACGCGATTTGTGCTCCTTGAGCATCAAGCGCTTGAGCAATCCCCCAAGCAATGGATTTATCATTGGCAAGCCCCATAATCAGGCCTTTTTTACCGGACATAAGCAGTTCTGCAGACATCTTTTCCCTCATATTCATATTTGTTTTTTTAATAGTATCGTTAAAGATACCAACTGAGATATCCTCTTAACAAACAAAAATTTGTTTGTAAACACTTATTTTTGCGCTATTGTATATGTGAACAATGAGAAAAGCTCTGTTTTTGCTTCTAAGTGTATGAAAATATTTGATTTTTTAAAATAGTTACAAAAATGTGAAAAAAATACTTGCAAATAGAACAAAAAAAGAACATAATCGGTTTGAAATTAAAATTTGAAGACTTTTAGAGAGGTTAAATATGGAAAAAGATAAGGCGTTGGAAGCGGCTTTGAGCCAAATTGAAAGAGCTTTCGGTAAAGGTTCTATCATGCGCTACGGGCAGGATACGAAAATTGATATTGAGGCGATTTCTACCGGTTCTTTGGGAACGGATATTGCTCTGGGTATCGGTGGTTTACCGAAGGGGAGAATTGTTGAAATTTACGGGCCGGAAAGTTCCGGTAAGACAACTTTGGCTTTAAGCGTTATTGCGCAAGCGCAGAAAAAGGGCGGCACCTGTGCCTTTATTGATGCCGAACACGCACTTGATCCGTCTTATGCCAAAAAAATCGGTGTTGATATCAATAACCTGTTAATCTCTCAGCCGGATGCCGGTGAGCAGGCGCTTGAAATTGCTGATACATTGGTGCGTTCCGGTGCTATTGATGTTTTAGTCGTTGACTCAGTTGCAGCTTTGGTTCCGAAGGCTGAGCTTGAGGGCGAAATGGGCGACTCGCACATGGGCTTACAGGCACGTTTGATGAGCCAGGCTTTGCGTAAATTGACCGCAACGGTTTCCCGCTCTAATACACTTATTATCTTTATTAACCAAATCCGTATGAAAATCGGTGTGATGTTCGGTAATCCGGAAACAACGACCGGTGGTAATGCTTTGAAGTTTTATGCCTCTATCCGTATGGATATTCGTCGTATCGGCGCTATTAAAGATAAAGATGATGTTATCGGTAGCCAAACTCGCGTTAAAATTGTTAAAAACAAGGTTGCTCCTCCGTTTAAGACTGTTGATTTTGATATTATGTACGGCGAAGGCATCTCTAAGACCGGTGAGCTTATAGACTTAGGTGTTAAGGCAGGCATTGTTGAAAAGGCCGGCGCATGGTTCTCTTATAAAGGCGAAAAGCTCGGACAAGGGCGCGAAAATGCTAAACAAGCGCTTAGAGATAATCCGGCATTGGCAGAAGAAATTGAGAATAAGATAAGGGCTGATGCGGGGCATTTGACGACCGAGATGTTGGGTGGCGATGACGAGGACGCTTCCGCTGCTGAGTAGGGGCGTGCTAAATCACGGTCATATCGCTGTGAGGAAGCCACTCGTCGGCGCGTCACGTACGTTTTAGTACGCTCGTGCGCCTTGGTGAGCTCACAGCGATAGCACCGCAATTTATCCCACCCATGGCTATATAATTTTATCCTGACTCTTCGTGAAAAGCGTTCTGTTTGGAGCGCTTTTTTAAGTTTTTATTGGCTGTATGCCTTTTTCTCTAGTGTGGTTTATTTTCCTGTTGACTCACTGATGTTTATTTGCTAGGGTTTTCCTCAATTCATTATCATTATTTGTCTTATTTTAAAATCAAATCATTATGGAAGAAGAAAAACAAAATCAACTGCTTCAGGCGGTGCGTGATGCGTGTCCGAAGGCAGAAGTTTTATTGCTTACCACAATGCAGCGCGGGGATAAGATGTTGCTGGTGGTTAAAGGCGCATTAGGTACTCTTGATGCATGGGGCTTCAGTACCGGTTCTGATTTGTGGTGGAGTGTTATTCACCCTGCAACGGAAAAGCTTAAAATCAGAGGGTCTATCAGAACGTTGTTTATCCTTTCTGATACGGATTTTATCCTCTATGCGCCGGCACTCGGTATTTATGGCGGGGTGTTCGGGGATATGAAGAAGCCTATCGGTTACGAAGTCTATGGTGACGAGTGGCACCGTTACTATGCCGGCAGATGTGAGAATGTAGATGATGTTATTGATTATCTGCAAAAGAAAAAAGGGACTTTTTAGAAAATGCGTCGGATTATTCCGGCGCTTTTTCTTTTATGCGCCTATTTGTTTTGACAAGAGAGGCATTTTGTGATATACTCCTTATATAATATTACTTATGGGAGACATAAGATGACTGATAAGAACGAAAGCACCATTATTGAAGCAGGCGTTACTTTGACAGATGCCCAAAAGCAAAGCATCAACGATGGGGTTGATTGGGTTAAAAACTGGTATCAAAAACGCCATAAAGCAGGAATGTTTTTAGATGGCGCGGATATCGGTGCAGACTTGGAAGAATATAAAACAGCCATGGAAAATCTTGGTAATCTTCAAATTGTTGCCACAAAAGATATGTACGGCACCTTGGAAAAGATGATTTTAGAGGGAAAAATTCACCTAAAAGACGAGGTTATTGCACAGTTTGGTGGTGATGAAAAGCAAGCTATTGCCGCTATGTTGCTGGTTAATGAAAAGAAAAAAAATGACCCGCGTTATGAGAAAGCAGCCGGATTATCATTTTCTTATGTTAAAGAGAAAGTTTTGTTCTTAAATGTTCCGTTGATAGATAAAGAAGCGCAAAATGTGTACGCGCCTAGTTTGAGTAGCGCGGTGGCGCATGAGGTAACGCATACGCTTGGATTACAAATAAATGAAATGATGACTGCTCAGCTTTTAGAAAACGGAGGTTTGCGCGAGGGGGTTGCTCCGCATGCTTATTTGGATAACCCGAAAGAAGTATATGCGCGTATTAAAGAACTTTGTAAAAATTTTGATATTGACCCGACCAAAGAGATTACATTGGACGAAGTGAAAAAAATTCGTGAAGAATGTGAGAAAAAACGCGCTGATTATGAGAAAAACGGTGGAAATGCTCCAAAGAAATTAGATAACCATTTGTTTGATCGTTATACGGATGATAAAATTGTTGAGTTGATAAATTATACCGCTTTAAATGATGCTGTCTTTTTTGATGATTATAATGCATTCAGAAGTGCGGCCAAGGCTGATTTGGCATTAAGCCAGCATAAAATTTCCGCTGCAGAGAAAGCGGCAAATAAAGGTGTTGCTAAAGAAGAAAAGGCTGCCCAAAAAGAAAAGACAGATGACCGTCTTATGCAGGCTATGCGTGATGATAGGGGGTTAGCTTAGTCAGCTTTTATTTTGCCTCATACTGTCTTTTTATCCAGCTCATGATGATATTGACAAGGTATTCCTGTTCAGCGATGGTCAATTCTCGGCTTTTGGGAAAATGGTGCCATTTTTCTATGCAGCCGCGGCAACAACAAGCGGTGGCGTGTTGAGCGATAAATACCGGATGGCCTTTCATCGGTGTTTGTTTGCCGTCGTTTATTATCTCTGCCGGGGCTATTCTGTTTTTGATAAAATCCGAGGCGTGTGACTTAATTTTATCTAATCCTTTTTCGCGGATATATTCAATATCTGTTTGTTTTAATTTGAATTTGCTTCTGAATTCGGATTTAGCCAGTCTTTCAAATAAATCTTGCATGGGCTTAAACCGGCTTTCTCAGCATATCTAAAGTAAAACGATTGGTGTAATGAAGGTCTGCTAAAAGCTTTTCCGCTTCATCAAAGTGTTGCCCTAAGCGTTCGGTAAAATGGGCATCATCACTTAGCACTATCGGCACAATGCCACCGTCTTTGGCAAGTTCTTTTATCATCCAAATATCAGGATAGGGGCGGTTTAACTGTTCATAACCGTTGGTGTTTACCTCTATCGGAATTTTCGCCTCTTTAACCGCTTCCAAGACTTCCATTTTGCACTCATCATAAATTTTATCTACGCCTAAATCCAAGCGGGTGGTATAATCCAAATGGGCGATAAAGCTGAAATATCCGCTTTTGATGGCGGCAATGATATTTTTATAGTGGTTTAATATCATTTTATGCAAGGTTTCGGCATCCGGTTGCGGGTTTAGGTGTTTTAAGTGAAAAATGTTGCAGACAAAACTTTCATCATCATTTTTTAGGAAATGGCTGCCGCTGATGAGGTAATCCACGGGCAGGCGGGTGACCATTTTATCAAAATAATTGCGCCAGTCTTTATCTTGGAAAAAGTCCACTTCAAAACCGATTTTAATGTTTATCTTAAATTCGGATTTTAGGTTATTTAAGATTTCTATATGCTTCATGTAGGCCTTTTCAGCCTTATTGAAATCATCAAAAAACATCGGCTCATATTGCAGATACGGAGTTAGGCTTTTATGAAAAATCATGTGGTTTGAAACGCCGATGGTTTCAAAACCTAGATTTTGCGCCGTTTCAATCATCTCGCGCGCGGAGTATCTGCCGTCAAAATGAAGCTCGTTATTATGGGTATGCAATGTAAATTTTTGTTTTGGCATATTTGTTCCTTTCCATATTCTACCAGTATAAAACGGAAAGTTTAACGAGGGGTAAAGAGCAGGGGGATTTATGAGGCGCGGGATTAGATACTGAAACAAGTTCAGCATGACGCAGAGGATATCTTCAGTGTGTCATGCCCTGAATGAGCGTAAGCGAATGAGGTTAGGCATCTTCAATATTGACAATTAAGTTTTAATAAAATATTCTGAACTCGCATTAGTTGATTACTAATGTGAGGTTTGAAAGCCTCTTTTCAAGTTATCTGTTAAGTCAGATGTAAAAAGCTACCTTTTTGCCTAACGGCAGGAAGGTAGTTAATAAGGCTGTAATATGCTCAATACACTACACTATTTCTTGAAAATAGCTTTCAACTTCCTGCCACCCTTCATCAAGGTGGTATTTTTTTGTTCTGATGTATTGAAGGAGGTTTGCGATGGCTTTGATAACTTGTCCTGAGTGTGGAAAAAAAGTAAGTGATTCTGCAGAGGTTTGTCCTTACTGTGGCAAAACAATTAATGTTGTGAAAAGGCTATCAAAAAGTATTTTATATTCCATCTTTTTCTTTGTCTTAGTTATCGTACTGCTGGTAAGTTATTGTGTTTATAATGCTTATCAAAATATAGAAAAAGAAAAACATGCAGACATTGAAATAAGCAGTTTGTTACTTCCTTATGAAGAGAATAAATTTATTGAAATCTATAAACAGTATAGAGATGAAGAAAAAAAGGTATCAAACGATATACAGCGTGCATCTTTATTGAATGACAGGACAAGGGCGTTGAAATCGTTTGTAATCAATGAAGGTATTACTAATTGGATTGGAAAATTATCTAAAATTAAGCAGTTTGATGAGAATAATATGGGGGTTGCAATAGATGTATATCCTAATTTGCACCTATTTACAGTTATTCCAAATGATAGTCAGTTTATTGACAGAATGGCTAGTTTAAAAACAAATCAACACGTTGTATTTTCTGGAAAATTTCGTGATGATTTTGTAGATAAAAAATCATTATCTGTCAGTGAACGTTTATCTTCCCCCCTCTATCAGTTTATTTTGACAGATATTAAGCAATATGCGACTTTGTTGGATAAAAAATGGTGGGACAGTGCTACTCTTGAAGATTTAAAACAGGAAATTAAACGTGGTGGAAACGTTAATGCAGCTGATGATGCTACAACCGTTTTGGAAATGGCGTTTTGTAATAAAAATCCCCAAGCATTGGATATGTTAAAAGAATTAATTAAAAATGGGGTAAACATTAATGCGAAAGATAAATATGGTAGAACAGCGTTTGATACAAACTGTTACAATGATTCACCTTATATTTTAGATATGCGCGAGGAATTACTAAAACATGGAGGGCAAGGAAGCATACGTACAATATTGGCTATTGAGTCTCCCAAAATGCCCGAGATGGTAAGACAATCAGTAAAAAATGGAGCGGATGTTAATAGTGGATGGAGTGCTCTTGGTGGTTATGATGGTATTTCTTCTTTAAAAAATGTACCAGAAATAATTAAACTGTTATTAGAAAATGGAGCTGATATTAATTATAGACCACCATATAAAACACCATATGACGAATTTTGTTCAAGAATGGGATTTTGTGAAACACCATTGGAAACAGCTCTTTCAGATAATAAGGGGTACGAGGTTATAGATGTTTTAATTAAAAATGGTGCAAGTGTTAATGATATCTCACATCCTCAGAAACGTACACCATTAATGTTTGCTGTTGAGGATACATCCTATGATATCGTAAACAGATTGATAAAAGAAGGAGCAAATATCAATGATAAAGATGATCATGAACGTACTGTTTTAATGTATTCTTTATGGAATTCTTCTAAGGACTATTTAAAAATTATAGAAACATTGTTAAAAAAAGGAGCGGATATTAATGCTAAAAATGTATATGGGGAAAATGCATTAATGATAGCAAAGGATGAATATAATTCTGATTATGGTGATAAAGAAAAAGCTAAACAAATTATATCATTGTTAAAAAAATATGGAGCGGTAGAAAAAGCAACGGATAAACTCCATAACGAAATGATGTTTAAAAATACTGAGTCAAGATACTTTCAATTACTTTTACTACAAGGAATAGAGGGGTATTTGATAAAATATTTACGAGAATCTGGTAATCAATCTTATAGTGGAGATTTATCTGAGTATTTGCAAATATTTACACCTTATGTTCCGTTACCAAAACTACCTGTTGTTTTCAATGGTGAGCAAGCAGAGTTTACATATGAAAAAGGTGAAATTGCAGCAAATTATATAGGTGAAATTCGTTTTTCAATTCCTAGAGATAGCCTTCAACCTTTTCTTGTTAATCAGTAAATTTATTGTTTATGCTTTTATTTAGGCGTATTTCTCCTAAATTTGACTAATTAAAATTTATGTATATAATGAAATGAATAGAATAGAATAGAATTTTTAACACTAAAGGAGAAAGAGATGTTTTCTGATTTATTAAAAGACAAAGTAAAACTTATAAAAAAAGATGGAAGAGAAATTGATAATATCTATGCTAGTGTCCAAAATAGTAAAATTTTTACTGAATACACTAAAATAGCCATTGATGAAGGCGATACTTTTTTAAGAAAACTTCCGAATGGAAAAGAAGAATATTATGAAGTCATAAATCCTGTATTTCATGGTTCTCTTCTAGGTCTTCCCGCAAATTATCAAATAGAAGTTAGGAAAAAAACACTTGCTCCTAAACAACCTCCTATCTATGTTCAAGCAAATGGACACGCCAAGGTTAATATTAACTCAGTGGATAATTCTATAAATAAATCATTTAATAATAGTTCAGAGATTTTTGATAAATTATTGAATATAGCAAAACAAATTGACGGAAATACCGAGATTATTAAATCCATTACTGAAATGAAAAAATCATTTGGTAATAAAGAAACATTTAAGGAAAAGTATAATAATTTTATACAGAATGCGGCTGCGCATATGACTTTATTTGCACCTTTCATTACGGAATTAACAAAATACTTTTAACTAGATGCTTATGCTTTGATAAGTAACGATGCTAATTAAAAAAGGCGAGTTTTTACCTCGCCTTTTTATTTTATGCTTGCGCCACTTTATGCGAAATATTCGCGTAAATATGCCGGTAAATCGGCCGTGTTGACACGGACTTGCTTCATGGTATCTCTGTCACGCAGGGTAACGCTCTCTGGCTGTTGCTCTAAAGTCTCAAAATCAACCGTTAAACACAACGGGGTACCGATTTCATCATGTCTTCTGTATGCTTTACCGATATTGCCGGTGTTTTCCAATGCAACCCTGCCGATACCTAATTTCATCAGCTTTTGCTTTAATTCATGACATTTTGCCATAATCTCCGGACTGTTCTTCTTTAATGGTACAATCGCAACCTTAATCGGGGCTAAATGCTTCTTTATCTTCATCACAATGCGCGAGTTGCCGTTGCCTAAATCTTCTTCATTGTAGGCTTCAACCAATATCGCTAACATACCTCTGTCTATACCCATAGACGGCTCAATAACAAACGGGATAACCCACTTGTTTTCATCATCATCTCTGATACATAACTTTGTTGTGGAATCGTGATTTTCATGACACTTGGCTTCCAGATTAAACTCTTCCTGGCTCTTGGTGTGATTACCTAAGTCATAGTCACGTCTGTTGGCAACCCCCTCTAACTCATCAAAACCCCACGGGAATTTGTATTCAATATCCGTACAGGCTTTGGCATAGTGAGCCAACTCATCCGGCTGTTGGTCGTATATCTTTAAGTTATCTGACTCAATACCTTGGTCACGCCACCATTGAATGCGGTTTTGTTTCCATATTTCATGCCATTTTTCATCTTCACCGGGTTTAACGAAAAATTCCAATTCCGCTTGCTCAAACTCTCTAACGCGGAAGATAAAATTCTTCGGGGTAATCTCGTTTCTGAAACTCTTACCGATCTGGGCAATACCAAACGGTAACTTTCTTGAAGTGGCATCTACCACGTTCTTAAATTGGGTAAAAATAGCTTGTGCGGTTTCCGGTCTTAAATAAGCAACGGCATCTTCATTAACCACCGGACCTAATTGTGTTCTTAACATCAAATTAAACGGACGCGGCTCGGTTAATTCCGTAGAGCCGCAATTCGGACATTTGCCGTCTATATGGTCGGCTCTGAAACGACCTTTGCACTTCTTGCAATCTACCATCGGGTCAGAAAAGGTATCTTCATGACCGGAATAATGCAACACTTTGCGATTGGTAATAATGGCGGCATCCAAACCCTCAACATCATCACGTTCATAAACCATGGCACGCCACCATGCGGCTTTGATGTTATTCTTTAATTCCACACCTAACGGACCGTAATCGTATAAGCCTTGCAGACCACCGTATATATCCGAATTCTGAAAAATAAAGCCTCTTCTTTTGCATAAGGAAACAAGTTGTTCCATCTGTGTTGCTGCCATTTTTTACCTCTTTTAATCTCTTAATATTAACGAAAAACTAACCGTTGTTTTATATCATATTATTATAAATTGCAAGCAACTAATTGAGGTTTACATGAAAAATACCGTTGTCGCACTCGTTTATGACTTTGATCAAACGCTTTCTACTACGTATATGCAAGATTATGTACTCATTCCCGAACTCGGTATGAGCCCGAAAACTTTTTGGAAAAAAGCAAATGCTTGGTCGGTTGATAATTGTGCTGACCAAATTACCGGCAGTATGTATTATTTTATGAAAATAGCCAAAGAAAAAGGTGTACGTTTAACGCGTGAAAATTTTGAGTATTGCGGGACTTTGGTCAAATACTATAAGGGTGTGGAAGAGTGGTTTGAGCGCATCAATAAATACGGTAAATTTTTAGGGCTTAAAGTTGAGCATTATATCATATCTTCCGGCTATGAAGAAATTTTATGCGGTACTTCCATCTGCAAATATATTAAAGGTATGTACGGTTGTGCATACGCATTTGGCGAAGACGGTACACCGGTTTGGCCGGCACGCGTGGTTAACTACTCTACCAAAGTGCCTTATCTTTCCAAAATCAATAAAGGTTTGGGTAAACTTGATGATCGCTTGGTTAATGAATATATGCCTGATGCAAAGCGGCGGATACCTTATTCCAGAATTATCTATTTCGGTGACGGAATGACCGATATCCCGTGTATGAAGCTGGTTAAAAGCCGCGGCGGTAATGCAATTGCGGTTTATAAGCCGAAAAGCGTGCATAAAGAAAAAGCGATTAAACTCTTAAAAGATGACCGCGTTAACTTTGCTTTGCCGGCAGATTATTCCGAAGGAACCGCTATTGATACGGTGGTTAAAACTATTTTGGACAGAATCGCTACCGAGCGCAACTTGGAAGAACTGAAAAGAAAAGAAGACTTAAAGAAGAAATAGTTTTTCTTCTTACCACGCATTCAAAACACGATCTCGGTTGCGTCTTTTCATGGTTTCATCATAGTATTGATTGCTTTGCAAAATATCATAGATGGTATAACCGTTTTTATCGGCAGCGTTCGGGTTGGCGCCTTTGCTTAACAACAGTTTGACAATGTTTGCCGGATAATCGTTCTTAACGGCATAAAGCAACGGGGTATCACCGTTTTCATTTTTGATATTTAAATTGGTTTGGTGGGCGATAATTGTTTCTAAGAGCTTTTCATCCACATTACGATTAAAGGCATACCACAACGGTAAATCACCGGCGGCATTCGGCTTTTCCACATCTGCACCGCCACGAATGAGAACACAAGCTAATTCCGTATCGCCATCTGTGCGCAACAGATACCATAACGGCATTTCACCGCGGGCATCCGGTTGATTCGGGTTTGCGCCGTGTTCTATTAACATTTTAACGGTTTCTGCCGGTTCATTGTTTAATATGGCAACCCAGAGAGGTGTTTGTTCTTCGTTGTTAGCCAGGTTTATATCGGCACCGGCACTGACAAGACTGCTGATAAGGGCTTTATCGGCATGATTTTTAACGGCATATATCAAAGCGGTATCACCGTTTTTATCTTTTATATCCGGATTTGCCTTATGGCTTAAAAGATATTGCACTTTTTTAAGTTGTTCATCCGGATTATAGCGGTGATCCGTTTGTTCGGCCAGTATCATTAACGGGGTCCTGTCTCCCATGCAGGAAGCATTGACATCAGCTTTGGCCGTTACCAGTTTTTCTATAACAGAGAGAGTGTTATTATTGATAACGGCGGCCAAAAGCGGTGTGCAACCGTTATCATCTTTAACATCCACATCTGCCAGATTTTCCAACGCCATTTCTCCTTCCGCGTCAGGATTTTCGGAATATAAGCTGTTTTTTAAGGCATTGTTATAGCGATAGTGATTTTCGGCGACAAATTCAAATTGTTTTTCCAAACGCTGTGAGGGTGTCATCAGATTAGCATCATCAAAATTAAGCGTTTTTAGATAATGGCGTTTGTTGTAATAGTCTAAAACACTAACCCCGTTATTGTCTTTGGCATTAAAATCCGCACCGCGCTTAATTAAATACTGCATGGCTTCATCTCTGCCGCGCAAGGCTGCTGCCATTAACGGGGTATGCCCTTCTTTATCTCTGAAATTAACATCAGAACCGTTATCTATTAAGGTTTCCAATATCGGAATACGTCCGTTTTCATAAGCGGCCAACATTAAAGCATCATAGCCGTATTTGTTAACCGTGTTGGTTTTAAGACCATAATCTATCAGCATATCCAAAACTTTTGAAGAACGGTTAAAGGTGGCGGCAAGCATGAGGGCTGTATTTTGCTCAATATCTCGTTCTATCAGGTTGGCGCCGTTATTAAGCAATGTTTCGGTAACGGCGGCAGAGGGGTTGTTAATGGCGGCAATAAACAATGCTTCATAGCGTGGGTTACAGTGTGTTTGCAAGTCTGCCCCGTTTTCAATCAGCATACGGATAGACTGGACATCCGTATAGCGGGCAACAACGTAAAGCAACATGGTTTGCCCGTTTTCATAACAGTTGTTAATATCTTTGGTATTAACTATCCATGACTCCATTTCATCCGGAGAAAAGGGTAAGCCTTTTTTTACCTTGCTTAAAAGATTGGCGGCTGCGGAACGATTTTGTGGGGAGGGTTGTTTGTTGCTAAAATCTAAGGTCGGTGCTTCTTGTGATGAGGTATCTTGAGATTTTTGCTGTTTCTTTTTTTCTTTTTCCTTTTGTGCATCTTTAGCTTCTTTTGCAAGCTTTTTTTCGGATTTGAAACCATCTCCTAAAATAAGGCTTAAATCTATATCATCATCAAAACCGACGCCGGCATTAACCGGTGCATTGAAGAGAAAGCATGAGCCTAAAAAAGTCAACAAAACAAACTTAAAACGCATAATAACCTCCGCACATATTTAAGGCTATTATAGCTGTTTTTGCTTTATTTTCAAGCAATCAGGCGATTAAATCCACATTATATTTTGACTTCATAAAGGCGGGCGTTCGGCAGCGGTGTTTTGACCTCAGCTAAAAACGGCGGAACGTTTTGGCGTTTGATTAAACGATAATACAGCTTGTTCTGGTTTTCGGTGTTTTCAGAATAGTAGTTTTTATCGTAGTCCTCAAAAAGTAAAATCTGTGTTACCTGATGTTTTAAGAGTAACGGAATCATTTTGCTGGGAAATTCTTCGTTTAACAGTGCATGATTATCTAAAATACCTTGCACATTGTGATGATATGGGGTGCCGACGGTGTTAACATCACATGACCATACATACTGCGGTGAAAGGAAAATATCCGTTACAAGCGTACCGCTGATATTTTTAATCTGTTGGCAAAGCTCATGAGAAAAAGTCAGCTCGGTTTTTGCTTTTTGGTTTTCAAAAGTCCAAGGATAGGTCAATAATTGCTCAACAATTAAGATTAAGAAGCTCACGCCCCACAGGTATCCCGGAAACTGTAATTTTTTATTTTTGAAAAAGTCTGAGGTTTTGTATAAGTAATCAACCCATGCCACAAACGGGAGAATAACATACAGCGGTTGGTACATGCAAAAGCGTACGGCTATTAAAGATAAGAAAAATAACGGCACGCCGAGGCAAAGATTTAATATCATCAAACGTTTATAAGGGCGTTTGTTCAATAGCCATAAGTTGACCGCAAGTGCCAACATCGGGAAGATATAATATGCGATTATCTGCGATAATGTCAGGTCTTTGATTGCCGATAATTCGGTCATGCGATCTGTTAAAATGGCTTTAATTCCTTCATCTATCGGGGTATCAAAAACATTTAATCCGAAAATAACAATCAGCGATAAAGAAAAGCCCAATGCCATGCAAAGCAGGCTTAAAAGTTTTATCTTGGCGGTATGTAAGTGGCTGACATTTAATATCCAAAAGCCGATAAAAGAAAGCCATGAGATAACAACATAAAGAACGGAAATACGGCCGTTATCCGGGAAAAACCAGCCTTCATGCGGCGGATTTATAAACCAAAAAACGGTTAAGGCGATGGCAAAGTATTTGGATGTTTTAACCGCCGGTAAGAGAGAAACATTTTTGTAGGTATAAAGATAGAGGAAAAAACAAAGGAAAATGGCATACAGTAATATGCCCTCAATAGCGGTAAAGGTCATTAGCGCCAAAATGATGCCTAACAGTCTTAAATAACGGTTTTGACGTTTTTTCATCCAGCATAATACCAGTGATGAGGCATAAACCGCAAGCATTATCATTAAAGCATGGTGGTCAGGGCGCAACGGCATAAAGTAGTCGTTGGCAGCCGGGTTTAAGAACAAGATAGTGCATCCTAAAATGACCAAATAAACACTGAATTGGCGACGTAAACCGTAAGCTAACACAATAGCGGTTAAGACACCCAAAACAGGCGCAATAAAGGTGCCGCTTAAAAAGATGACATCTTTTATGTTATCCAAAGACCAAAACGGCAAAGTAAACAACAGCCATAAAGCATCCATCGGGCGTGTCCAGTGCAGATATTCTCCGAACGGATAGTTGCTTTCTAAAATCGGTTGTTCGGCAAACGATGGTGCTAAAAGCAAATGATGTACTCTTAGGGCACGCATGTAGCCGTCTGCATCAAAATATGTACCGTTCCAATTACCCAGCAGACCGTAAAAATAAGAGCATACTGCCATGGTGATGATAATTAAAAAGATATGACTTCTTAAAAATTTGGTTATCGTCTTTAATGCGTGACGGTAACGTATTGATTTCTTGTCAAAAGTAAAAGATGTCGGCCGCATGATATAATCCTCTATAATTTCTCTATAGATTTTTTATAACAGCTAAAAGTAAAAAGGCAATTAAATTTTGTGATAAAAATAAAACCTTGCAACTTGTGCAAGGTTCTTTAATGGTAGGGGTGGAGAGACTTGAACTCTCACTTCCGGAGGAAACAAGATTTTGAGTCTAGCGCGTCTACCAGTTCCGCCACACCCCCATCAAACTGCAAGCTTTTTAGCTTATATTTTTTTGATAGTCAATACTTTTTTTTAATTTTTTTTGATTAAAAAAATAGAAGATTAACTTTTTTTATGTTATAAGGACTAAAAGGCTCTGCTTTGATTGGGATAAAATTTGTATTTTGAGGGCTTAAAGTGGAAGAACTGGAACAAAACGCACTGAATTTACTTAAAAACAGAGAATATGATAAAGCTGCCAAAATTTATCTGCAATTGGCAATGGCTCATACAGATGATGAAAAATTTTTAATTGCCGCCGCCAGTTGTTACGATAATATGGGGGATAAAAAAATGGCTCTCAGCCTTTATAAAAAGGCTTTGGGTATTAACGCACAGTCTTTAACCGCTCTGCTTAATTCGGCAACGATTTTATATGAGCTTAAACGCTATGATAAAGTTATTCCCTTGGCTGAGCGGGTTCTTGCTTTGCAAAATGACAACTTTTCCGCATTGATGAATTTGGGAAATGCTTATTATGCTCTGGAGCGCTATGATACAGCTCTTGAGCTTTATGAAAAAATGTATAAAATTAACCCGCAGTCTTACAATGCCATCCTAAATATTGCCAATACCTGCTATAATTTGGGGCAATTTATTCGCGCCATAGAATTTGCAACTTTAGCGATTGATAAAAGACCGATGAGCGCCGAACCCTATATTATTGCCGGTAATTCTTATATTGAACTTGCTAGAAACGAGGAGGCAACAAATTGCCTTAAAAAAGCGGCGGAAATTGCTCCGACTTCCGATTGGCTTTGTAATTCTATCGCTAATTTGTTTCAAAAAATGGGGAATTGGAAACAATGCCTGCATTACGCATGGAAAGCTATCGCCTTAAAGGGGCCGCATGTGACGTTGGATGACCAAATCAATTTTGCATATTTTCTTTATGAGGTCTCGGAAGAAACGCAAAATCACGAATTGGTGGAGAAATATCTCACACGTTGGGAAGAAATGTTTCCGGATAATACAATTATCCACCATACCTGTTCGGCACTTCGTAATGTGCAAGATGTTTCCATGATGGATTTAACCTATGTTAAAGGCTTGTTTGACGGTTTTGCCCCTTCTTTTGATGATATCTTAGGAGAACTGGATTACAAAGTGCCGCAACTGATTGCCGAAAATCTTAAGAATCACCTTAAAACCAAACTCTTTAAAAAACGGCGTATCTTGGATTTGGGGTGCGGTACCGGTCTTTGTACGGAGGCACTTAAACAATATTTTCCCAACGAGGAATTTTATGGGGTTGATATTTCCGATAAAATGCTTGAAGTTGCCGAAAATAAAGGAATTTATCAAGAACTTTATGCCGGCGATATCATCAGTTTCTTAAAAACTAATCAGCAACTTTTCCATGCGGTTGTTGCCGGTGATGTGTTTACTTATATCGGTGAATTGAAACCGCTGTTCCATGTGTTAACTCCCGCTGTTAAATTTAACGGATTCTTGGTGTTTTCAATTTCTAAAAATATGGTCAATAACAGTGATTATTTCTTAATGCCTTCCGGACGTTTCGTGCACACGATTAACTACGTTTTCAGGCTTTTAAAATATTGCGGATTTAAGGTTTTATCCGCGGAAGAAACCACTTTACGCCACGAAGGAGCACGCGAAGTGAAGGGGTATGTAATTGTTGCGCAGAAAGAAATAGAAGTCGTCTTTGAATAGGGGATTTTTTTGTGAACTAGCTCGCAGAAGGAAGCCACTCTGCGGCGCGTCACGTACGTCTTTGTACGCTCGTGCGCCTTGGTGGACTTCCGCGGCTATTTCGCAAAAAAATCCTCCTATTCGGGGATTTTCCTTGTTGCATGTAAAATGGAAGCCTCACGTCGTCGCGTCGTGGGCAACTTGTTGCCTTCTACTTGTACGCTCGTGCGCCTTGGTGGACTTTCGCGGCTATTTCGCAAAAAATCCGCCTCTTCGGGGGCGGTAAGAGGCATTCTCCAAGCCCATAGCAAAACAACTAAAGTTGTTTTAGCTTAAAAATTTAGGACTTCCGCGGCTATTTCGCAAAAAAAATCCCTCAAGTTTGTGCTTGAGGGATTGTGTTTTGTTAAGTTTAGCGTGGTCTTATCGTAAAACCACCCATACTGACACTGGTGCCACGTTTTCCGGTACTAACTGTTATACCTCCGGCGCCATGTCTTCCGGCACCACCTACTGAAACAGTGGTTTGACCATGTCTGTGTTCAAACCCAATACGACCGGCGCCACGTCTGCCTAACCCGCTGACATGGAAACCAAAACCACGAGAGCTGTATTGGGCATGAAAACCAATAGCATGAGCATGTCCTATCGGGCACCAACTGCCTAAACCACCTGATAAATATTTTCTTTGTACCGAAGGTGTTCTTATTTGATCTATGGTTAAAACAGCAACTTTATCATTATAAAAGTCATTTGGTACAACGTGAAATTTAGGAGATAATGCCGGTCTTCTGGTGTCGTATTCTTCCAAAATGCCGCAGTATCCATGGTTTCCGGTCATCGGATTACCATAGTCTGTTACATACGGAGATAATTCTGAAACAACCAAGATTTTGCCGGGGTGAGAGGCTTCCCAATTTTGAGCATAAGATTCCAGCGGAGAAACAGCTTGTCTTTGCTGTCTGGAAGATGACATTCCTTGTTGCTGAGAGGCTGACATTCTTTGTTGTTCATATGTAAAACTGGCGGTTCTCTTTTGTCCACCAAGTTTATAGCGTGGTAAATCTTTTACCGGTTGCGCACCGATACCATTTGAACCGTCTAAAACCGTACCATCAGGCATTTCCAAGGCTATTGTTGATTCATTCGGATTTTGACCATTTACCCAAGTTACATTACCATCTTCATGGTCATTCGGAGTGGCGGCACTGGCGGCTGTCGGCGCCATACTGCCGGCTAAAGTTGCGACTGTTGCAACCTTTACGGTGGCAGATGCCGCATGGTCTGTTACATAATCCACAGTATCTTTAGCTATCTCTTTACCTTTTTCTTTGAGCTTTTTGAGCTTTTCACCTGTTCTCTTGGCGGCAAATGCTGCTTTTGCCTTAAAGCTTCTTTTATCTTTTTTCTCTTTAGTATTAGCATCATTTTCTGTTGCTTCAACTTTTTTTACTTCTTCGTCTGACATGGTAGCCTCCTTGGTTTGATGTCATCTTATGGTCACATTGTACCATGTTTTTGATAATGTGGCAACACTTTTTTGTTACCCCTATGTCGTTTTTTTGTAATTCTTTTTTTAAGATATTTTAACTTTATGTTCTTATAGTAAATTAGCTTGAAAGGTGTTGATTTTAAATAAGAAAGGTAAATCTGATGGCAGGTCAGGAAACGAGGGTTCTTAATTACTGGCGCAAAAAATATTTATTACAGGTCTTGTTCGTGGCATGTGTGGCGGTGTTTACGGTATGGGCGGCTTTTCTTTATTTTGACTTTGTCGGTTTTATATTATTGACGACTACTGTTGCCGTTTTGGTTGCTTATTTGATGTTTAAGGCAATTAAAGAAGATTTGCAGGTGCGCGGAGAGGGGATTATTTTAGCTCGTGCCGATACGCTTTTTAACGGCTTAAAGTTTGATTTCGGGCGCGGAGTAAGCGAAAGCGTGCTTGATGCGCAAAATGTGGTCAAAAGCTATAAATTTCGCGAATGTCATAATGTCATGAAAGGAAATGATTTTATTTTGGAAGAGGATTGGCTTTATTCGCTTATTTCCGCAAAGTTCTTTTCTTTCTCACAAACGGCTTTCCAAGGTGTTGTTTTAGCGTTAAATGCTCCGATGGCGCCGGAAGGTTTAAAAGGAAAAATAGAGATTTCTAAAAATAAGCCGATTATTTCTTCTGAGCTTAACGGGTATCTGCAAAAACATCAGGCACAGGCGCATATTTTAGCACTTTTGAAATTATTTAAGGCATCTTCTGTTAAAGTGGTGGTGATGAAAGGAAAAATTTATTTTTGGATAGGTTCGGAAACAAAGATTTTTTATCAGTTCAAGCTTTTTTCAACTAATACCATCAATGCCTTTGTCAAGCGGGTTAATGATGTTCAAAAAGAGATTGTCGGTCTTTGTGAAATGCTTAACAGGTAATGCGTTTGGTCGGTTGACTTTGTGCGGTTTGTTTGTTATATCTCAAATATATTTTGATTTTAAGGAGAATTTATGATGAAAAAAACGTGGCTTTTGATGACGGTGGGTTCGCTTGTTGCTTTTAATGCATCGGCTTTAGAAACCGAGATTACAATTTATAATCAAGATTTGGCGCTAATTAAGAAAAGCCAGACTTTTTCTTTAAAAAGCGGGGCAAATGATGTTGTTTTTAACGAGGTTGCACAACAATTAAAGCCGGAATCCGTTTTTATTTACGGCGATAATATCCGCGTTTTAGAGCAAAATTATGATTATGCCGGTATTAACTATGCCACAATGCTTAATGCTCATATCGGTAAAACGGTTAATACCGTCAGACAGGCTCCCGATAACGGCAAAAATATTTTTGAAAAAGCGGTTTTGCTTGCGGCAGACGGGGGAATGCCGGTGCTTAAATTTGATTATGGGATAGAAACAAATTTTCCGGGGCGGGTACTGTTTGATAGCATACCACCGGAGCTTAACAGTACACCGGTGTTGATGGCAAAAATTGAAACTGCGGTTGCCGGTGATAAAAATTTGAATTTGGCATATTTGGCGAACGGTTTTTCCTGGCAGGCTAATTATGTGGTTAATGTTAATGATGAAAAGACATTATCTTTGTTAGGGCGTGCGGCTATTTCTAATGATTCCGGCAGCGGTTATGATAATGTTAAGGTTAATTTGGTGGCGGGAGAGGTTAATACCGTGCGCCAATTTATGCAACCCAGAGCGATGAAGGCAATGGGTGTTAATTTGATGATGGCAGACAGCGCTAATTCCATGGGCGCGGTGATTTCCGAGCCGATGGCGATGGACAGCTACTATATTTATAAAATTCCGGAGAATACGACGCTTAAAAACGGGCAAATGAAACAGGTATCTTTTATTAATGCGCCGAAAGTCAAATATGAAAAAGAGGGTGTGCTGAATTCGGGCATTTATTTTAATACGTCTAAAGCTTATTATAAAGATGTGCACCCGAGTGTTTATTATCGCTTTATAAACCAAAAGGAAGACGGTTTAGGGATGCCGTTGCCACAAGGGAAAATCAGTTTTTATGCGCCGGATGATAACGGTGCTTTGCAGTTTATCGGCGAAAATATGATAGATAATAAAGCTGAGGGGCAAAAGGTTTCTCTCCAGTTAGGTAAGTTTTTTGATGTTTACGGCGAGGGTAAAATGACAGAGTTAACCAAAACCGATACGCATAAATACAGAAAACAGAAAGATGACTGCCCGACAGTTGCCGATACTTATCGCTATAAAGTGAGTTATACAACGACTAATAAGGGCAAGAAAGACGTAGAAATGGTCTTAAAGCAACCGCTTAACGGACAAACCAAGATTATTAAAGAATCTCTTCAAGGTAAGGCCGGTGACGGGAATGTTTATGAATGGCATTTTACGCTTAAGGCCGGCACAACACAACAAATTGATGTTGAGGCGGAAAATGTTATTGAACAACGCCGTTGTGATGAGATTGTTTTAGAATAAGTGTGCCGGAGGGGTTAAAAAACGCGGAGAAGGTAAAATTTTCCGCGTTTTTTTGTATATTTTTAGCGACCACCGCCGCCGCCACCGCCGAAACCGCCGCCGGAAAAACCGCCGCCAAAACTGCCGTGACCGGAAGATTGCGGGGCGGGAATATATGTTGCTTTTGTACAGCAATGGCTGAAATTTGCGGTAAAGTTATTTGTATGATAAATATGTGATGAAGTTATTTCTTGCCATGTTTTGCTACCGAATATGGTCTTAAATTTCTTTTCCCATGCTTTTTCCAAACCTAGCGCTACCGCATAAGGAAACAGGGCTTCCATATCCGCCGGGGTTAGGCGATTTTCCATCGGCATACCTGTATCGTCGGCTTGCGCTTGGGTATCTTTGGAGATGATTTGGTTTCCGGTAATTGTTTCCAAAAACATTTTAATACCGGCAATTTTTTCTTTTTGGCGCTGACCGATAACGGTCGGTTGGAACATCAGATATTTAAACACCAAAATCAGGCAAATATAAGGCAATATCAGTAATGACATCGGGAAATAGTTGATTGCCGGAAACAAAGTGAGCGGTATCAGGTTAAGCCAAATGATGATAACCGACATGTAGTTTTTGTTGGCAAAATAGATTAAGAGCAGGTTAAGGCATAAGAAAAAGCATAAATCCGGTGTGTAGAAGAACCAGACCGCCGGTACGAAAAAACTTCCTAAGAGGGTGATTAAGTTACGTTTGCGATAATATTTTTGTTCCAGATATTTTTCTGTTTTTTTAGTCAATTTTGAGTTGTAGTGTGCTAAGTCTTCATCCGGCTCGGAATCATAAACGGTTAAATATTTCGGATAATTTCTTGTAAATAATTTTACTTCGGGATTTGATTTATCGGCACTTTCCAGCGTATTGATTTCAAAGCCTTTTGCTTTGGTAAATTGTCCCTTTTGCACTTCACGAACGGAAACGGCTTTTTGATAGATAAGCCATAAAATATGTAAAAAAAGGCTGTTTGTCGGGGTTTTGCCGTTTTTCATAATGTAGGCACATTCCAAAGGAGACAGGTCTTTCGGCGCTTCCCAATCCGGTACGATGGCACGCGGTTCGGGATCTTTGCCGAAGAAATACCAGGCAACAAGATAATAAATCAGCATGGCGGCAAAGGCTAAGATTGTCCAACGCCAAAAGGCCGGTATGGTAATATTAACCGTTCCCTTCTTAAAGGCTTGGGCTATCGTTGCTTCTTCATAAGGACGGAGGTAAGAAAACTCAAAAGGTGTATCAGGTGTCATATAAAGCGGTTCTTTTCCGGTCTGGTAGGCATATTGGCGGACAATCTCAGTACCTTCGGGATAACTTACGGTTGCGATTGTTTTTTCTATCGGAAGTGCCCATTTGCCGGTAATGTTTAAATAAAGTTCATTGTTGTCTTCGCCTTTTATCGGGCGCAGGGCATCATACATAATGTAATTTATGGTAAAGGTTGAAGTGGCAGGGGCGGGAAGAAAGTCATCATTGCCGGTATTTAAGCGGAGATAATTTCCCTTTCTTTCGGTAAACCACGGTTCCGGCTCGTTATTGCGTTCAACGGAGATTATTTGGTAGCTTTCGCCTTTGGCTGTGCTTAAATCCCGATATATACCGCGGCGGATGAGATTACCCTCATGATGAACGGTGATTTCTTCAACAATATCTAAACTGCCGTCCTCTTTTACAACGATATCGCTTTGAAAAAGCTTGATATATTCGGCGGCCTGTACCGGTATGGCAAACAGAAAGAGCGTGATGAGAAATATTTTAGAGATTAACTTTAACATTTTCTCTTTCTTCCGGCGTGATTTCAAAAAATGATTTTTCCGTATAACCCATGGCGTTGGCAACAATTAACTCCGGAAACATGCATATCGCAATGTTAAAGTTTCTGACGGAAGCATTATAATATCGGCGAGCAAAGGATAAATCTTTTTCTATAATCGCAAGATTGTCTTGCAGTTTTACGAATTGTTGGTCGGACTTTAATTCCGGATAAGCCTCGGCGACGGCGAATATTTTTTGCAAACCGGTGGTTATTTCGGTTTCGGCCGAGGTTAGAGCCTTTATGTCTTCAGCGTGTTCGGCGGCAGTTCTTAATTCTGCCACGCGGGAAAAAGTTTCTTTTTCATGTTTGGTATAAAAGGATGCGATTTTTACTAATTCAGGTATTAAATCACGACGGCGCTTTAATTGTACGTCTATACCGCTCCAGCCTTCGTTGACCTGTTGATTGAGTTTGATGAGCTTGTTATAATCATAAATAAACAGTAATAAAAGCGCTATGAAAACCGACCAAACATATATCATCTTAAAGTCCTTTCGTTTAAGTATTATCTTCCAGTAATGACGAGATTAGATTTTCAATTTCAGAAGTATCCTGTTTGGCAATTTTTTTCTTTTTTTCGGGTTTGGGCGCTTCTTGTAATTTTATCGGCTCTTTGGGGTGTTTTTGTTCCAAGAGTTTACTGAGGTCGCCGTTAAAAGCTTGGTTTAATAAATCCATCGCCGAAACGCCGGATGCCAATAATTGTTCCACCGCCTGTTGGGCGACATTTTGTACCAAAGTTTTGCGCAATTCCAATTCCAACGCATCATCTTGTGCTACTTTCTTGCGGTTGCGTTGCTCCTGCATTTTGCGTTCAAAACGGGAAAATTCGGCGGAGGGCTTGCCACCACGCTTGAAATTCGGCACATCCAAAAGATTATTTTTGACATCCGTCAATGTACGGATACCGTTATGATCATAGGCGCGGTATATCATCCAATCGGTTATTAGTTCTTCGGTGATGGCTTGGTTGATGATATCTGCGGTTAGCGGATGTTTGAATTTAATAAAGGTATGCCCGTCAGGACCTTTGTGGGTAACGATATGACCGGAGAAAAAGGAATCATTCCAAGAATACGGGCATTCGGGGTGAACAAGGCGAAAAGTGGTTAAAATACCAACCAATGCCAAATGCATTTCTTCTAAAGCTCTGAAGCCTAAAACCAGGGGATTACGGCGCACTTCCGGATTATGCACGATTTGCTGACAGCAAAACAGGTGCAGGCGATATAATTGCTTTTGCGTTTGTTCATTGATTTCCGGCTCAATTTCTAAAGGAAGGCTGATGGCTTTGTTGACAAAGTCCGAAAGTAACATCCGCTTTTTTAAGCGTGTGGGAGCCGGCAGTTTGTCATCTTCTTCAGCATAGACGGCAACATCGTTTCTCATTTGTTGCCACAGCGTCGGCGGCAGAGAGCTTTCAACTTCTTCTAGTTTGTTTATCAGCGTTATTTCAGGTACGATTAAATCTGTTCCCATGGTTTTCTTATCTTAATAATGTTAAAGTATGCCGAGCATAGCATATTTTTTGAGGCTTGTCAAGACGGGAGAATAACACAGATAAACTTTGTATGTGTTTACTGTCTGTATTTATATGCAAGTATTTTATTATACAAGACAGAGGCGGTTTTGACAATTTTTTCAATTTTTTTATTCTTAAAACTTAGCATGTATTGTTTTATTTTTCTGATTTTGAATTTCTTGTCAATTTTATCCTTATATTGGAGTATTATTTTCTCTTTAACCAATCTCACGCATAAATAATGATTTATGATTTTATTATTGTGTTTGTTGGCAAGAAAGTTTGTGGCATTTTTGCCATAATTGTCCTTATGACTGGGATCAACGCCGTTTTCAAATAAAACTTCTATCTGTTGGGGAGATTTCGCATAAAACAAGGCTGTTTGTCCAAAACAGTTGACGGCTTGGGGATTGGCTCCAAATTTAAATAGTAAATCGGTTTGGTGTTCGTCTTTTGCTAAATGTAACAATGGTGTTTTGAATTTTCCAACGGTCATGTTTGCATCAGCACCGGCAGAGAGCCAATATTTCGCACTTTTGAGGTTACTCTCGTTGAGTGCATTTTGCAAATTCTTATTTTTTATATCTTGTGGCAGGTTTTGAGCAATGTCTTTAATATCATCGTGTATTTTTTGTTCATTTATATCCGGATTACGATATTCGGGAGAAGTGAAATTGTACTCTTTACAAAGTCCTTCTTCTATTTTTTGAGGATCAATGCCATATTTGATAAGTAATTCAAATAGCGGCAGGGCGTTGTTTTGCCAAAGTCCTTTATGGCTCTCTCTTCTAAGCTCACCGATATTATTGTAGCTATCTTTCTTAAACAAACACTGTTGTAAAGATTTTGGGTTATATTTATGTTGATAATGCAGTAGTATATCCAGTAATGATAAGTTTGATGATAAGTTTTCAGCAGTTTCCATGGCTCTGAAGTCTGGATCATAGGGAATAATACAATTGATTGTACGAAAAATTTCTCTGGTTATAATATCATCTACGGTGTTTTGAACACTTTTTTGAGAATGATGGTTAGATATATTGTTTTCGATGAATTTGCTTACAGAAGCTTGCAATTCTTCAAAAGAAGACGGGTGAACTATGTTTATTTCACCAGAACAGTAATATTCCGGTGAGCGTTTGATTCCTTTTGTTTCATACAGATATTTTACATACTCTTCATGGGTCATTACTTTAAATTTTGGCTTCAGAAAGCAATAAGATGCAACATCATATCCACACAGAAACCAATAGTAATGTAGTCTTGCATCTTCCGGTATGTATACGGCATCATAATCTTTGGTTATGGCTTCAAAATCCGGATGGTAACTGGCATACTTGGTATCATCTTTTTTCAGGTATTTTATTATTTCCGGTGAATGCGGTTGCAGTAGTAAAATTCGGCAATCTTTATCCGGTATGATGTGATAACTGTTTTTATATAGGTCTGGATAATGTTCATTTCTTACACACCAGTTTTGCCATTCTGATTGACCAGTTTTAGGGTCAAATAAACTGCTCCATAAACCACCGTTAAATCTGTTAGAGCTAAAGCGATTTGTTATGTTCCAATCCTGTTTTTCAGCTTCATGTGAACCGGCAAATATTAATTCTCTATCTTGCGCCAGAATTTGCTTTTCCCGCTCTTTGAATATACTCATAATTTTTTTATCAATCTCGGGGTTTGGTGGAGTTAGCTTTATTTTTCCCATAAAATAGAGATCTGAGAATGATAGGGAGGTTTGTAGGACTTCATCCTTTTCTTTACTGCTAATCGTCGGGTCTGCGCCTAATTGTAAGTAACGCAAAATTCTGTCTGAGCTTTGAGTATAGTATAAAACGGTTTTATCATCTTTATCTTTTTTATTGATGTCTGCACCGTTTTCTAATAACAGGTCAATAGCCATATTTTTGTCTTTTGATTTGATATGTTCATTGCTAAAGATACGGCTGAATAACTTATTTACTTTTTGGGGATGTCGGTCAATCAGGTCTTGAAGTAATTGTTTTTTTAAAGCGGTACTGATATTTTTGGTTTTTAAAATATTGATGGCTACATTTCTGACATCTAAATCATGTCTTTTGATAAGGGTTTGAGCATTTTTATAATCAATATTAAAGGCATCATTGTTCAATAACAGGTTGGTTATTTTTTTAAATTTATAGTATTTTCTTTTATGGTTTGGATTTTTGCTTCTTCTAAGTGATTCGGCTAAGAAGGAATTAAGAATATCCTGTGTGTATACGTTTTTTAGCTCTTTCGGGTGATTTTTCAAATATTGCAAAAAGTTGTTAAAAAGGTTTTCGCCTTGATCATTCTTTGCAAACGGATCGGCTTGGGCAAGTAAAAATTCACGCATTATGCGAATATTTGTTGTATGCATTAGGGAATTTTCACCTTGCGGGGCGCAGATATTAGAAGCCGCGCCGTTTTTTAACAGTAACTTTGTTTTTTCCAGCAGAGCGATAAAAGATAAATCATCATTTGCAAAAGCAGTCAGCGGTGTTTTTGTTTTGTGATAGGAGAAACAATTTCTTGAAATTAGCTTTTTACCGGCATGGGCGGTTTCTATTGATGCTGCCAGGTTTGTTTGTACCATGCTATTATCCTCCTGTATATTATATAGAGGGTATTGTACCATTTTTTATATATTGTGTCAACAAAGAAAAGTTAAAGGCCTTATGTGCGTTCAGCTCAGATTCTATGGTAGGGGTGGCCGGAAATGATGGTTTCGGCACGATAGATTTGTTCGCTCAAAACAGCACGCATTAAAATATGCGGTAAAGTGAGCTTGCCGAAAGATAAAATTAAATCGGCTTTTTTTCTGGTTTCTTCCAAATGACCGTCGGCACCGCCGATTAAAAAGCAAATTTCCGAACAACCTTCGGTCATCCAATTTTCAAGGATTGAGGCAAACTCGGGACTGCTCATGTTTTTGCCTCTCTCATCTAAAACAACAACTTTAGCTAAAGGTGCAATGCAACTTTGTAAAAATTTGGCTTCTTCTTCCTGTGTGGTATTGTCTTTTTCTTTGATTTGCAGATTCCACTTCATACGCTCTTGGTAGCGCTTGATGATTTCGCCCTCAGGGGAGGTCGGTTTGCATTTGCCGATAACGCCTAAAGTTATTTTCATTTATTTTCTCCGTTGATAAGTTTTAAGGCGGCTTCTCTACCGGAAGAAAGTGCCTGTACGACGGTATCGCTTGAGCCGGTCATGTCACCGGCAATGGTAAAGTCTTCGGGAATATGCTCTTTGGGGTAATAAGCGCCTAATGCTTCCACCAAAATATCATAACCGCCCAAAGAATAATCCGTACCGGCAAGCGTTTCGGCTTTGCCTTGGTCGTTAATGCGGTTTTTGACGGCTGAAATGTCAAAGTTGCCGTTTTTATCTTTGATTTCGGTGATGGAAGATAAATCTCTGACGATTATGCCGAATTTTTCCAATTCCAGTTGGTCACGCGCCATAATCCGCATATCTTCGCGACGGCGGCGGACAAACATTTCCACATCTTTACTGCCGTTTTTCTTAGCGGTCATGGCACAATCCAACGCGACTTCGCCTCCACCGACGATAGCAATTTTTGAAGATTGGTATTTTTCGGGGTGGGAAAGATATTCGGTGTAGGGAATATAATGCTCACCGCCTTTAATGCCGGAGGTGTAGGTGATGGTTTTGCCTAAACTTAAAATAACGCCGTCATAATCTTTTTTAAGGGCTTGAAAATCGGTTATTTTGGTGTTTAATTTGACGGTGACACGGTCATTGTTGACAATGCGATTGATTTCATATTCTAAAATTTCTTTCGGCAATCTGAAATCGGGTATCAGCCAAGCTGTGCCACCTAGACGGGATTCTTTTTCATATAAATCTACACACCAGCCGGCTAAAATCAGCTCATAAGTTGCACCCAGACCGGCAGGACCGCCGCCGATAACCGCGGCTTTTTTGTTTGTTTTTGACGGTAAAATGATATCGGGATAACCGCCACGGCGCATAATTTCTGCCTGCAGGCAGGGAATTTCTACGGCTTTGTCTATCTTGGCGCGAATACAGGCCTTCTGGCAGAACCTATCCGGACAGACTAAACCGCAAGTTTGGGGCAGCGGATTCTTTTCGGCAATTATGGACGAGGCCTTATTAAAATCATCTTTAAGCGCTAAGGCGATAAAGTCATGCGGGGAAACACCTAAGGGGCAAGCTTTTTCGCAGGGTTTAGCTTTACACCCCAAGCAGCGGGATAATTCGTTCTTAAAATTTTCGGTCTGCATTTTGTTCTCCTTTATCTGGATTATTCTTACTTACCATCTCTTGTCACGCAAGCCTAAAAAATCGGGCGGTGGATATTTTTGCCGTCAACACAGATAAAAATATCCTGTTTTTTTTAATTGTTTACGTTAAATTTACTAAAAACGGTTTACATTAACTAAAATCGCGGTAAGTTCGCGTTGTTTGTAATAAATAGGGTGTTTTAAGTGAGCACAAAGATCCGGAAATTACGCTTTTTAGCTTTGTTTTGGGACTATGCCAGCGCTTTGTCTTTAATTGCGCTGTTGGTTTTGCTGTGGAATTTAGGCAAAGGTCCGATTAAAGTTAATTTCTTAAAACCCTATATTATTCAAGCTTTAACTAATGATACCTCATCTTATGATCTGGCTGTCGGCAAGGTTAATTTAGAGCTGGTTCATTCCGTACAACCGGTAAAAATTATTGCGCGTGATGTCATATTTCAAGCTAAAAATGAAGATTATTTAATTAACGCGCCGCGTTTATCATTATCTTTTTCGGCAAGAGCTTTGCTTAAAGGAATGCTTGCACCGAGTTCCATTACGGTTGAGGAGCCGGATATATACCTTAAGAACGTTTACGGGTTGAAAAAAGACAAAGAAACGGAAGAAGTTACAACCAAATCTATTGATGAACAACAGAAAATTCGTATGAAAAAATTGGAATTCTTCTTTACTCAGTTTGAGGATTTTCTGCAACGCTTTAACTCTAAAGAACAGCTTTATCTGGAAAGTTTTATTAACAATATTGAAGTGCTTGACGGTACGTTGACGGTCAACGAAGTGGAAACCGGACAACAATTCACGTTCCAAAATATGAATTTTCAATTTGAGCGGCGGCTTTCCGATATTGTGATTAAAACGGACAGTGCCGTTCGTTTCAGCGACCATGCCTCGGCTTTGGATATGGAGCTTAAATACAGAATTTTTAATGATGAGCTGCTGTTTACTTTGAATTTTTCCGATTTGGTGGTTACGGATTTGTATGATATCTTAGTGGCGAATAAAGGGGAAATTCGCGCGGTGGATATTCCGGTTAACGGACAGGTTTCGGCGCTGATAGATTTCGGTAATGTTTTGAAAAATAAAGAGCAATTTGCGGAAAGTTTCGGTAATAATATCAAAGATATCAGCTTTTCTATTGAGGGCGGGGAAGGAAAGATCGGTTTTGGCGACAGTAAAGATTTTGACTATGATGTTTCTTCCTTTAATTTAGACGGTAGTCTGCATGGCGGTTTGGACAAGGTTAAAATTGAAAACGCACAGTTTGATTTTGATGGTAAAAGAGCAGAGCTCAGCCTTTCGGCGGAAGGGTTTGAAGACTATATCTTAAAAGGTAATTTGGAAGATTTTAAGCTAAGTTTTAAGGCTAAAATCGGCGAATTTGATATGGATGAGCTTTCTTTCTTATGGCCTAAGTATTTGGGGGAAGATGCGTGGGCGTGGTGTCATGACGGGCTTTCCGGCGGTAAAATTTCAAACGGACAATTCGTGTTTGATTTCGGTTGGGATAAAAAAGCCGAAAAATTCGGGCTGTTAAAGCTTACCGGTACGGCAGATATTGCGGATTCAAACTTGTTTTACTTAGAAGGAATGCCGATTATTCATAACGTGTACGGAACAGCATCTTTTTCGCATGATAAAATTGATATTAAGGTTGATAAAGGGGTATCAGACGGGGTTATTTTAACCGGCGGTAACGTGTTGCTATATGATTTGGATAAAGAAGATAATTTTATTTCCATTAACCTGACCGGAAATTCAACCATTACTGATGCGCTAAAATTGATAGACCATGAGCCGTTGGGCTTTACCAAAGAAATGGGGGTTAATCCGGATGAAGTTGCCGGTGATGTGGATATTGACTTAAAGCTTGATTTTGAATTGAGAAAAGATTTAGCACCGGAAGATTTGAAAGTTGAAGTCAACGGCGATTTGAAACAGGTGGAATATTTAGGGCTTGAGGAAGGTAAAACGTTTGTGGCTGATGCCTTAAAATTAAAGGTAACGGAAAAAGGTTTTGAGCTGACCGGGGTGGCAAAATATCAGGATATCCCGATTGATTTAACCTTAAAAGAGGTGTTTAAGGAAAAAGATTATAAGAGTAAAATCAGCGCTAAGGTTAAAGTTGATGATAAGGTGTTAAAAACGCTCGGCGCTGATGTGGAACTATTAAAAGCCCCATATTTTACCGGCGTTTCTGATGTAGAGGCGACAATCACATTTTTAAATAACGGCGATTTAGATATTATGGCGGACGGTTCGCTTAAAGATGTGGCGATGGATTATGCCTTTTTGGGTTTTGCCAAGCCGAAAGGAATTCCTTGTCGGGCCAAAACCGATTTTATTGTTTCCAAAGATAAACTCAAAGAAGTTAAAAGCTTTTCTTTGTTAAAGGCGCAGTTTGAGGCCAAGGGAACAATGGCGGCTGATGATAAAGGGCGGATTAAAACGGTAGATATTGCAGAAATTAAAGCGCAAAAAGCATTTGCTAAGGCTAAAGTTGATTTCAGCTATGAGCCGAAATTGAAGCTAAAGGTAACGGTAACCGGTGATGCGTATGATTTGACGGAGTTTTTTGACAGTAAAAAGGTGTTAACGGATGAGGAAAAAGCCTTAAAGAAAAAGAGTTTGAAAGATCCGTTGGAAGATGTGCCGGATACGGATATTGTGGTCGGGGTTAATAAACTTTGGACGAATAATAACGTGCCGATTACCAATTTTGCCGGACGGGCGGAATTAAGAAACGGTATCGGACTTCATAAGATGAATATGGTCGGCAATTACGGCATGAGCAAAGATGTTAAGATGAAGCTTAACTTTGAGCCGAGAGGAAGTGAATATGTCTTAAATATTGATTCCAACAACGCGGGCAGTACGCTAAAAGTTTTGCGTTTATATGATAATATGCGCGGCGGTAATTTACAAATTGAGGCAAAGCGTGATAAGTACAGAAACTTCAAAGGCTTTGCCAAAGTTCGTGATTTCTCGGTGGTTGATACGCCGATTATCGCAAAGATTTTATCGGTTGCCTCTTTAACCGGAATTTTGGATACCTTAACCGGCGAAGGATTACGTTTTTCGCATCTTAATGCGCCGTTTACCTACACTTTTTCCACCAAAGATTTGGCAACCGACGGGGCTAAAATGCATGGTCCGGTATTGGGTATGACGGTTAAGGGAAGTTATAATATGGTTGATGACGGTATTGATGCTAAGGGAATGATTATTCCGGCATACGGGTTAAATACCTTTATCGGTAATATTCCGCTGGTCGGCAAGGTTTTGGCGGGTAAAGACGGTAGTGTCTTTGCCACCAATTATACTATCGGCGGAAATTTGGATAAACCGGATGTTTCCATCAATACACTTTCAACATTGGCACCTAATTCAATTAAAGAGCTGTTTTCATCCGAGGATTAGTCATGGTATTAAAAATTGGATTGGATTTTCATGGTGTTATCTCCGCGCAGCCGGATAAATTTGCGATATTTTGTAAAAAAATACGGCAATTAGGGGTTGCGGTTTACGTTATCAGCGGCGGACCGAAAAGTGATATTATCAAGTATCTTGACCGCTATGGTATTGAATATGACCAGGTGTGGGCTATTTTGGATGATTGCGAGAAAAACGGCACGGTATCGTTTTATGACGACGGCAGTTTTCAAGTACCGACCGAAATTTGGGATAAGGCTAAGGCCGAATATTGCGCCAAGGAAGGGATAGATTTTCATGTTGATGATTCGGCTATCTACGGCAGATATTTTGTGACACCGTATTGCCACTATGATATTAAACAGGGGTGTTGTCGCCTTAATAATCGGGTTGAAATAAATTTTAACAGCCCCAAAGCGGCGGCTGTTAAAATTGCAGAGTTCTTACAAAAATCTTGCTCAGATTAAGGCAAAGACTAAATATAACAAACCAATCGTAAAGATAAACAGGAAGTAGAAACAGCTTAAATTTAATGCCCATTCTTCATGTTCGTCTGTGTTGTATTGTGCTTCACCGTAACGATTTTTGGTCAGTTCCCCGCGGTAGAAGAAAGTCATAATCAGGAATTTGAAACCATAAAAACCGACTGCATATAAAATGGTGATAAAGCAAACGTTTAATAATAAAGCGGTGTAAACGTAATCGGTATTGGCGATATAGGTTAAACTTAAGAACAATACCCACAAAACAACCATCCCCATAAACATCGGTTCCAGATAATTATGCCATGCCAGATGACCGAGGTCATGCATACGGCGGATTAAGAGAGAACCGAGCGGGAATAGCGGCAGAAGAATAATCAAATAGAAAATTGTTTCTGCAACGGTAATGTAGTTTTCTATGGTGTTTAAGCTCATCCCCTCGGCATTGGCAGCACGCAAGAAACGGGATGACATATAATAACTGCATTTAAGTTGAACACCAATGGTTAAGATACTGTTGATGAGCATAAAAATCCAAAGCTCAAAACGGGAAGAACGCCCATGCAATTTGAAAGTGTTTTTCCAACCTTCAAACCATAATTTTAAGATAATAAACGGCGATATGATTTCATTTTCCGCAGCAGGTGCAACGGCTTTTTCAACCTTTGCCGGAATTACCTTTTTAGGTGTTTTAACGGCTGTCTTTTTGGCAACCGGTTTTTTTGATGTCTTTTTAACAGTTTCTTTAGCCATGGTTCTTCTCCCATTGAATTAACTGGCTTGAAGTTAACAGAAAAGGTTTAATATTTGGTAAAAAATAAAAGATGAAAAAAACACTTGCCAAAAGCTTTAAAGTGACATATCTAAATTCCACGGAGGTTACGGCTAAAATGGCAGAAAGTAAATTTATTGAGATTAAAGGCGGAAGAGAGCATAATCTTAAAAATATCAATATTTCAATTCCGAAAGATAAGCTGACGGTGATTACCGGCTTATCCGGTTCGGGAAAATCTTCTTTGGCGTTTGATACGATTTATGCCGAAGGGCAACGTCGTTATGTGGAAAGCTTATCTGCTTATGCCAGACAATTTTTGGATTTGATGAAAAAGCCTGATGTTGATTCCATAGAGGGGTTGGCACCGGCAATTTCCATAGAGCAAAAGACAACCTCGCATAACCCACGTTCTACGGTGGGCACCATTACCGAAATTTATGATTATATGCGTCTGTTATGGGCGCGTGCCGGTACACCTTATTCGCCGGCGACTGGCTTGCCGATTGAAGCACAGACCGTCAGCCAGATGGTTGATAAAATCTTAGAATTGCCTATCGGAACCAAAATTATTCTGGCGGCACCGATTGCCCGCGGTCGTAAAGGGGAATTTAAAAAAGAGTTTGAAAGCCTTTTAAAACAGGGATACCAACGTGTCAAAGTAGATGGCGAAATTTATGATTTGGAAGATGTGCCGAACTTAGAGAAAAATATTAAGCATGATATTGAGGTGGTGATAGACCGCTTGGTGGTTAAAGAGGCTTCGGAGATGGCAGAGCGCGTGGCTCAATCCGTGGAAACGGCCTTAAAAATCGGCGACGGGATTTTATATGTAGAAAATCTCTCAGATAATTCACGTTTTACCTGCTCGGCAAAATATGCCTGTCCAGTTTCCGGTTTTACGATTGAGGAAATTGAACCGCGGTTGTTTTCATTTAATAATCCGCAGGGTGCTTGCCCGCATTGTGACGGTATCGGTGCCAAACTTTATATGGATGAAAATTTGGTGGTGCCGAATGTTTCTCGTTCCATTGCACAAGGGGCCGTTGCTCCGTGGTACGGGTTTAAATCCGCCTTTTATAAGCAGACATTGGTTTCGCTTTGTGATTTTTTGCATATTTCGCAAGATACGCCATGGAAAGATTTGCCGGAAAAAGCCAGAAATGTTATTCTTTACGGTTCGGGGAACGTGTGTGTGCCGGTATATTATTCGGGATGGGTGGCAGATAAGCCGTTTGAGGGGGTTATTCCGAATATGGAACGCCGTTTCTTGGAAACAGATTCTGCGGCTTCTCGTGAGGAACTTTCGCATTATCAATCTGCGGCACCATGTACCTATTGTAACGGCAAACGCTTAAAACCGGAGGCATTGGCGGTTAAAGTCTGCGGTAAAGATATTATGGAAGTTTCCGATTTATCCATTAAAGAGGCGCTTCAATGGTTTTCTAAGGTTGAGGAACAGCTTAGTCCGCAAAAGGCACAAATTGCGCATAAGATTTTGAAAGAAATTATTGAACGTTTGCAATTCTTAAACAATGTCGGGTTGGATTATTTAACCCTTTCACGCCAGTCCGGCGGGCTTTCCGGCGGTGAATCACAGCGTATCCGCTTAGCATCGCAAATCGGTTCGGGGTTGACCGGCGTGCTGTATGTCTTAGATGAGCCGTCTATCGGTTTGCACCAGCGTGATAATGACCGCTTATTGCAAACACTTGAGCGCCTGCGGGATATCGGAAATACGGTGATTGTCGTAGAACATGACGAAGATGCTATCCGAGCGGCAGACTATTTGGTGGATATGGGACCGGGGGCCGGTGATAACGGCGGTCATGTGGTTGCCGAGGGAACGGTTTCGGAAGTCCTTAAAAATAAAAAGAGCTTGACGGCGCAATACCTGAACGGACAAAAGGAAATAGCCGTACCACGCAGACGGCGTAAAGGTAACGGTAAGTTTTTGGAATTAACCGGCGCGAAAACACATAATCTTAAAAATGTTAAACTGAAAGTGCCTTTAGGAACATTAACTTTGGTAACCGGTGTTTCCGGCGGCGGTAAATCTTCGCTGATTTTGGAAACCCTATACAAAGCGCTTAATAAAGAACTTAACGGTTCGCGTGAGCCGGCCGGTATCTATACTTCGCTTAAAGGCGTGGAAAACGTGGATAAGGTCATAGATATAGACCAATCCCCCATCGGGCGGACACCACGTTCTAATCCGGCAACATATACCGGCTTGTTTACCTATATCCGCGATTGGTTTGCCGAGCTTCCTTTATCTAAAGCACGCGGCTATACGGCGGGACGTTTCTCGTTTAACGTTGCCGGCGGCCGTTGTGAAGCTTGTAAAGGTGACGGGGTGACCAAAATTGAAATGAATTTCTTGCCGGATGTCTATGTGGAATGTGAACAATGCCACGGTAAACGCTTTAATCGGGAAACGTTGGAAGTTACTTATAAAGGAAAGTCTATCGCAGATGTCTTGGATATGACGGTTGATGAAGCACATGAATTTTTTGCCAATATCCCGTCTATCTCTACCCGTCTGGAACTTTTGCAAAAAGTCGGTCTCGGCTATATTCATCTCGGACAACCGGCGACAACCCTTTCCGGTGGCGAGGCACAACGTATTAAACTCTCTAAAGAACTCTCTAAACGGGCAACCGGAAAAACCGTCTATATCTTAGATGAGCCGACAACCGGTCTTCATTTTGAGGATATTAACCGCTTGCTTAAAGTCTTGCAAGCCCTTGTTGATAGCGGTAACACCGTAATTGTTATTGAGCATAATCTTGATGTTATCAAGGTTGCCGACTGGATTGTTGATATGGGACCCGAGGGTGGTGACGGCGGTGGCAAGATTATCGCCGAGGGGACACCGGAAGATATCATCAAAAAAGCGTGCGGTTATACCTACCGCTATTTAAAAGGGAAAATTAAAGGGTAAAATTTTGTGAACTAATCCGCAGAAGGAAGCCTCACTTCGTCGCGTCGTGTACCTCTATGTACACTCGTGCTCCTCGGAGGACTTCCGCGGTTACTAAAGCAAAATTTTCCGCCTTTAACGCACGAACGGAGGGGGCTTTAAAGGATTTTTGCCACAGGACATTTACACTTGCCATCTTAAATTTTCCGCCTTTAACGCACGAACGGAGGGGGAGATGCTTTTTTGTTGACTTTTTGTCATTTTTCTTTATACTTCGCAACAAATCTTATTATCAGGTGTTTATTTAAATCTATGTTTTATGGCAAAAAAAAGAAAAAAGCAGATGGGGATTGTTGTCCTTGATGCGTATGAAAGACGTATGCAAAGATGTCTGAGAATTTACGATCTGTCTCAAAAAATTTGGGTCGTACTGGTAATCACGGCATTCTTCTATGACTGGAGGTATGGTCTTGGTGTGCTTTTATTCGGGCTTTGGAGCTTTTTTTGGTATGAACGCGGTTGTATGCTAAATGTGGTTGATGAGTATGAGCATGCGTATGGCGGTTACCCGGATGACGGGGTGCGATTACTCATTAAAAGTTATTTTGCGCTGGCAATCGTGTTTGTTGTACTGGGGGCTCTGTGCTTACATTAAATGATGCTGTCGGGAAACCGACAGCTTCTTTTTTTTGCTTGACATTGGACAGAAGAATATTAGTGTATGCTCTACCAAATTACAATTATGGTTAATTACTATCGCTAACGTTTATGTTTTGGCGTTACATTTGGTTTGAGAATTTTTTTATTGTTCAACTTTTTAATATTTTAACAAAATGGATTCAAAAAAAGAAAATGTTAATGCAGCACCCGGTGCGGCAGAATGGCGCGAGCGTGAAATGCATGAGGCTATTGTGACAAAGCTTGCCAAGATTAGGGGGTATCGTTACGTGGATTACGGGGACGCTGTCTATGGTGGCGGTCCGTATGTGACATGGAAGGAAGATAAACCCTCTCTTGAGGAATTGCGGGAGATTTTGGCACGCGGTCGGCATGATGAAATTATGTATCTCATTGAGCGCTACAACAACGCAGTATCTTCAGAACATCAGCGGTTGGAAAACCGTCCGGCGTATCTTTCAATGCCGGAGGAAATTCAGGAGCTTATCGCTTTGCGCGGTGACCAAGATGAAATCAATGCTTATCTTTCGGCGCAGGGTTTTGGCGCCAAGGGGCAGGATGTTATCTTAGACCGCGGTGACCATGATGAAATTTTAAGCTATGTTTCAAGGCATGGGCTTCTTTTAGAGCAGCAGCAGAAACTTCTTAATCGTGAGAATGATGAGGAAATTATCATGCACATCACTCGCCACGGCTTGGCCGATAAAATCGTTGATGAGATGATTGAGGATGTCTGGTGGGACAATGAGGCAAAGCTGTTTAATCTCTTTGTTCAGCATCACGAATTGCCGGTGTTTGCGCAGATTAAGATGTTGGAATTGTTTGCAACCGGTAGCGGTGTGATTAAAGATTATATCAGTCGCTATGGTTTGTGGAACGAGGCACATATTACTCTGTTGCTTCATTGCTCGGATGAGGTAGTTAAGGCTTATTTTGAGAAGCACCATTATCTCTGTCCGGATGCGGAAGATGTGCTGGCAACGCTTAAGGTTAAGGAAAGACGTGACGATTTGGTGAATGCTTATATGCGCAATTGGAAGGGCGGTAATTGTTGTTTCCTGCCTTACGACCATTTCTTGTCGGCACTCTTAAAAGAGCCCGAGGCTAATCGTGATGCTATCGCTCATGTGTTGCTCAATATGCCTTATAATAACTGCTTTATTCGTGAAGAAACCGAGGCGGATATGGAACTTATTAAAAACGGTTCCGATGAGGCATTAAAAGCCAGATTTAACACGGGGAAGTTGTTGCATATTCGCGCTTTTTCGGAACTCTTTTTTGAGAGAGATGAGAAACTCTTTGCGGACTATGTGGCAAAGTGTCCCGCAGATAGTTATTATCTCTGTTAATGATGACCGGCTGAATCTTTGATGATTCGGTCGGTTTTTTTATGCGTGAAAATTGCTTTTTTGCTTTACATTTTTGGGAAGTTGTTTTAAGTTTTTCTGTATCTGAATTTGAGACTGATAAATAGGAGTTTTTATTTATGAAAGCAAGAACGCGTTTTGCCCCGAGCCCGACCGGCTATATGCATATCGGTAATTTAAGAACGGCTTTGTATGAGTATTTGATTGCTAAAGCCAATGGCGGAAGTTTTGTCTTACGTATTGAAGATACCGATCAAAAGCGTTATGTGGAAGGGGCTACCGATATTATTTACAATACCCTTAAAACCGTTGGTATGAATTGGGACGAGGGACCGGATATCGGTGGTAATTTCGGACCGTATATCCAATCCGAAAGATTACCGTTATACAAAGAATATGCCGAAAAATTGGTTGAATTGGGCGGTGCGCATTATTGTTTTTGCTCTAAAGATGAGGCTGATGAACAAAAAGACGAAGAATCAAACATCAAATTTAAGGACCCGTGCAAGATGATACCGCTTGAAGAAGCTAAAAAGCGCGTGGCAGCCGGTGAACCTTTTGTTATTCGCCAAACCATCAATAAAAAAGGAAAATCTGTTTTTCATGATGTTGTTTACGGGGATATTGAAATTGATTATGATGAGTTAGACGAGGGTGTGTTGTTAAAGTCTGACGGTTTTCCGACTTATAACTTCGCCAATGTGGTTGATGACCACTTAATGCAAATTACCCACGTTGTCAGAGGGAATGAATATATTTCTTCTACCCCGAAATATAATTTGATTTATGAGGCTTTCGGGTGGACACCGCCGACATACGTGCATGTGGCACAAGTGATGAAAGATGCACAACACAAACTTTCCAAACGTAACGGAGATGCTTCTTTCCAAGATTTGGTGGCAAAAGGCTATCTGCCGGCAGCGATTTTGAACTATATCGCGCTTTTGGGGTGGAATCCCGGAACCGAGCAGGAAATCTTTTCACTTAAAGAATTAGAAGAAGTGTTTGATGAAAAGCGTTTGAATAAATCTCCGGCGATTTTTGATATTGCCAAGCTTAAATGGATGAACGGTTGCTATATTCGTGCGTTAAGCTTTGAGGAATTTCATAAACTGGCTGAAAAAGAATATGATAAATTCTTAACTCGTTCGGTTAATCGCGAAGCTTTATCCAAAGTTTTGCAACCGCGTGTTGAAACATTGGCGGATATTGCCGAAGCGGCTTCCTTTATTGAAACATTGCCCGAATACAGCGAGGAATTATTCATCAATAAAAAGATGAAGACAGATGTTGAAATTGCCAAGAAATCTTTGGCTTTGGCTATACCGGCATTGGAAGGCTTAAATAACTGGACAAACGAAGGGTTATTTGAATGTCTTAAAGCAGTAGCTCAAGAAAACGGTTTGAAGAACGGGCAGGTGCTTTATCCGGTACGTATTGCTTTAACCGGTTTGGAAACAACACCGGGCGGGGCGAGCGAAATTGCCGAGGTCTTGGGAAAAGAAGAAACCTTAAAACGGCTTAAAAGCGCCTGTTAGTTTTTCTTTTTAAAACATAGTATTAAAGGGTAATATATGCAAAGAAGTTTAAGACATTATGTTAAACACAGTATCAAATGGGTGGGGCGGACACGTCCGGTGCTTAATACAATAGCCTTGATGGCATATATTTATACGTGGCTTGTCGGTAAGACCGGAAAATTTGAAGTTCACGGGCAACAGGAATTTGAAAACTTAATTGCCGAAAATGACGGCGGTATCTTTGTGGCATGGCACGGGCGCGCTTTAATGTTGCCGTTTTTTTGGCGCAATACCAGACAGATGAAGGCGTTGGTTTCTCCGCATCATGACGGCAGAATTATTGCAGGCCTTTTAGCGAAATATCATATCTTGAGTATTGACGGTTCTTCAGACAGAAATGCAACAACGGCGGCAATGGAAATTATCAAAGAATTGGAAAAGGGGACGGTTGTTTCGCTTATTTCAGACGGACCGCGCGGACCGAATATGCGGCTTCATAAAAGTGTTATTTACTTTGCCAAGATGACAGGCAAGCCGATTATGGGTTTTACGTACAGCAGTGAAAATGCTAAAGTGATTAAAAAAAGCTGGGATGCCATGTTGTTGCCAAAGTTGTTTCAGAAAGGTATCGTTTACGGAACAAAGCCGATGTTTGTGCCGAGTGATGCTGATGAAGATATGATGGAAAGTTTACGCCAGCAATTTGAAGATGAGCTTAATTCTTTGACTTTTACGGCAGATAAAAAATGCGGTTTACCGGAAATTAAGCCGGGGAATAGTACAAAGCAAGACAGACATCAACACAGGTTGCGGGGAAAACGCTGATTTATCAGGGAGAGGATGATTTATGTTTATACAAGTTTACAGAATATTGATAACTTTAATTTTTCCGATACTTCGGATAACTTATATTCCTAAGCGAAAAAAAGAAGGCAAGGAACATCCGCTCAGATTTAATGAACGTTTGGGGCTGTATAAGCGTCCGCGTCCGGCGGGGAAATTGTTTTGGATGCACGGGGCTTCCGTGGGTGAGGCTATTTCCATGTTACCGTTAATTGATAAACTTTTAAGAGAAGATAAGGATTTATCTATTTTGGTGACGACCGGTACGGTTACCTCTGCCGAAATTATGGAAAAGAGATTACCGGAGCGGGCTTTTCATCAGTTTATTGTATTTGATACGCCGAAATTTGCAAAAAGATTATTAAACCATTTTAAGCCGGATGCGGTGTTGTGGTTTGAATCCGAGTTGTGGCCGTCTTTACTTTCCGAAACACACAGACGGCATATTCCGTTAGTGTTGGTTAACGGGCGTATTTCCGATAAGTCTTTTGAAATCTGGAAAAAAGTTAAGTTTATTGCTAAGGAAATTTTAGATTGTTTCTCTTTTTGTTTGGGACAGTCCGAGCAGGATAAAAGAAGATTGTTGTTTCTGGGCGCAAAGAAGGCGGCCTGTTTCGGTAACTTAAAATATGCCGGTGTGCCGTTACCGGTTGATGAAGTGAAATTAAAAGAATTAAAGGAAGTTATTGGCAATCGTCCGGTATTTTTCGTCAGTTCTACACACAGTAATGAGGAAGATCAGCTTTCAATCCATTTTAAGACATTACAACAGGCAGTGCCTCATGTGTTGATTTTGTTGGCACCGCGTCATCCGCACCGCGGGGCGGAAATTCGTGATATGTTGGAACGCAGGGGCTTTAAGGCTGAGCTTCGTTCTAAAGGGGGCGAAATTCATGCGGATACAGATGTATATATTGCCGATACAATTGGCGAAATGGGATTGTGGTATCAGTTAGCGCAGGTTTCTTTTGTCGGCGGTTCGCTTATCAGCCACGGAGGGCAGAATTTTATGGAGCCGGCACGAGCAAAAAATGCCGTGTTGGTCGGTCCGTATATGCATAATTTTACCGAAATGTTAGCAAGAGCGCAGGCAGCACATGCCGTATGGCAGGTACAAAATGCGGTTGATGTGGTAGAGGAAACAATTAACTTGCTCAGGGACGAAAGCTTATTAAAAGAACGTCAAGAGGCTGCTTATCAGTGGACGGTTAAAGAGTCCAGCGTGTTAGACGGTATCAGCCAAGCCTTAAAGCAGGAGCTAAAATAATGAAAACGCCGCGTTTTTGGGCATATAACGGTTGGCAAGCAAAAATGTTGATGCCTTTGGCGTGGCTTTACGGTGTTGTTACACAGTTACGTTTAAGAATGCGGCAGCCGTATCATGCAAAAGCAAAAGTGATTTGTATCGGGAATATTACAGCCGGCGGTGTCGGCAAAACACCGGTGGCGATGGCTATGGCCGAAAAATATTTGAAAGAGGGAAAAAAAGTCTTTTTCGTAACGCGCGGCTATAAGGGAAAGCTCAAAAATATTGTGGTGGATTTAGGCAGGCATACGGCTGAAGAAACAGGTGATGAGGCAAGACTTTTGGCCGGTGTCGCGCCGACAATTATTGCCCCGAAGCGTGAAGAGGGGGCTAAACTTGCTGAAAAGATGGGGGCTGATATCATCATTATGGATGACGGTTTTCAAAATCCGGGGCTTTATAAAGATGAAAGTTGGCTTGTTTTTGACGGGAAGACGGGTATCGGTAACGGCAAGATTATTCCGGCAGGACCGTTGCGCGAAACACTTGAAAACGGTGAAAAACGCGCGCAATATATCCTTATTATGGGCAAAGATGAAACCGGATTGGCCAAACAATGCAGGTTGCCGGTCTATTTCGGCAGAATTGAAGCATTGCCGTTTGATTTGAAAAATAAACGTGTTTTAGCCTTTGCGGGTATCGGCCATCCGGAGAAATTTTACCGCACTTTGCAAGACTTAGGGTATGATGTTGTGGTAACTCATGATTTTTCTGACCATTACAATTATCGGGCAGAAGATGTGGAGAAAATGGTTAAAGAGGCGGAAGATAACGGGCTTTCGTTGGTGACGACCGAAAAAGATTATGTGAAACTGTCAAAAGCCGATAAAGAGCGGGTTCATGTGCTTAAAATCCGCGCCGTATGGGAATAGTTTTTTAGATTATTCAGCGATCTTTTTCAGTCATTTGGGCATAAACAAGATTGCTTTGAGTTTTAGTAACTTTCTGTTTAATTTCTTCAAAATTCGGCAGTTCTTGGGCGTTTATCTCGGCAGTCATTTTTTCAATGTTTTTATCAAGCATGGTATGACGGGCGCGCATATCCGCCGCAATAGAAAGACGTTCTTCCGGAGTATATAAATTAAATTCTTCATCATCAAAATATGCATCCGTATTGTTTTGTGCCAATTCATGAGAAATGTTATCTTTAGGGCGTTCTGAACTGGGAATTCCGGCGCCGAGATAATCTTGAAAGTTTTGATAGATTTCACTGATTGAGGCTCCGTCAGACACCTGTTTTGGCAAATCTTTCATGATTTTTCTTTGTTGGGAATTTTTAAAACCGTCAAAGTTCAGTTGATTCTTGTTTATCATTACCTGAGATTTATCGTTGCCATTAGGCTTATTGATTGTAATACAAGTTACTTTTTCCCCTTTTTTGTAGCAAGTGAAGGTGTAGCCTTGTTTATCCTGATAGGTTTGCTTTAAGCGTTGTCCGCCTGTTGCCTCGTATGTTTCCTCGTTGACGAGTTTATTTTGTTCGGCAACACGCGAATATTTTTTATTGATATCCACACTGCTGTAATAGTCATCCCAGTAACTATCTGCGGTATCTTTCATTTCTTGTTTGGTGCTCATCTTTTTATCCCTATGTTGGACACAGCACTATTATACCGCAAAAATGCAGTTTTATCAAGCAAAAAAGGTTTAGCATTTTAGTTGGCGGTGGCTGATTTACCTTTTATCTTGCAGGCGTTTGGTATCGGCATCGGCTTTATCGGGCATTCCAAAGCAATTTCTAAGACTTCTGATGCATTTTCAACCAAAACGATTTTCAGTTCTTTCTTAACGATTTCCGGTACTTCGGCCAAGTCTTTTTCGTTGCCTTTCGGGATAATCACGGTTTTAATACCGCCACGCAGAGCAGAGAGAAGTTTTTCCTTTAAACCGCCGATAGGAAGCACGCGTCCTTGCAGGGTAATCTCGCCGGTCATGGCGACATCACTCTTAACCGGAATTTTGGTAAAGACGGAAACTAGGGTGGTGTACATGGTAACACCGGCAGACGGTCCGTCTTTCGGGGTAGCCCCTTCGGGAACATGAACGTGGACATCCGTTTTTTCAAAAATATCGGGATCTATGCCTAACTGCAGGGCATGAGAGCGAACAACCGAATAAGCGGTATCAATAGATTCCTTCATAACGTCACCCAATTTACCGGTTTGCTGAATTCTACCTTTACCGGGCATATCAACCGCTTCAATAAACAGCATATCGCCGCCGGTTTCCGTCCACGCTAAGCCGGTAGTAACACCGATATGGTTCTTTTCTTCTTTAACGCCGTAATGGAAAATTTTAACGCCTAAATATTTATTGATGTTTTGAGAATTAACGACAATCGGTAATTTTGTTTTCTTATCAAGCAGGAGTTCTTTAGCGCTCTTACGGGCAATAGCGGCCAATTTACGTTCCAAATTGCGGACACCGGATTCAGAGGTGTAATAACGAATGATATCGGTAATCGCTTCATCAGTTATTTCCAATTCTTCCTTTTTGATGGCATTTTCTTTATAAACCTTAGGAATTAAGTGACGGCGGGCTATTTCTATCTTTTCCTGTTCGGTGTAGCCGTCTATATGAATAATTTCCATTCTATCCAACAGCGGACGCGGCATATCTAAAGAGTTGGCGGTGGTAACGAACATAACCTTTGATAAGTCATAGTCCACATCTAAATAATGGTCATTAAAGGTAGCATTTTGCTCGGGGTCTAAAACTTCCAGCAGGGCCGAGCTCGGATCGCCACGCCAATCGGCACCGAGTTTGTCAATTTCATCTAATAAGAACAGCGGGTTAGATGTACCGGCTTTTTTAATGCTTTGAATAATTTTACCCGGAAGTGCACCGATATAGGTACGGCGGTGACCGCGGATTTCTGCTTCGTCACGCATACCGCCTAACGAGGCGCGCACAAATTTTCTGCCGGTGGCACGAGCGATTGAGCGACCTAATGATGTTTTACCGACACCGGGAGCGCCGACTAAACATAATATCGGGCTTTTTAAGGATTTAGAGCGGGTTTGTACGGCTAAATATTCAATAATCCGCTCTTTGACTTTTTCCAAACCGTAGTGGTCTTCGTCTAAAATATCAATGGCCTTTTGCAAGTTATGGTTAATCGGCGAATATTTGCCCCACGGCAGATTTAACAACCAATCCAAATAATTGCGGATAATGGTTGCTTCCGGGCTCATGGTGCCGGCAGCTTTTAATTTGCGTAATTCCTGCAATGCTTTGGCTTTGGCTTCTTCAGAAAGCTTTAATTCATTTATTTTTTTCTGGTAGGTTGTATATTCATCTTCTTCAGGGTTATCACTGCCGGAGAGTTCTTTTTGGATAGCTTTCATCTGTTCGTTTAAGTAGTATTCGCGTTGGTTCTTTTCCATCTGGCTACGAACACGCTCTTTGATTTTGTTTTCTACTTCTAAGCGAGAGCCTTCGCGACCTAAAATCACAATCAGCTTTTCCAACATTTCGCTTTCGGTCTTACATTCCAGCAATTCCTGCTTGTCATTGGTTTTAAGCTCTAAATTGCCGGTAATGGTGGCAATAAGCTGGTTAACGTCTGAGCTTGCGGTATGTAATGCCAACAGGCTTTCCTTGGGTAATTTTGAATAATCCAAAATCTGCCTCTTAAACTTTTCTGATGCCAATGACATCAACGCGTTAATTTCCTCTGGGGAAGATTTACCTTTTTCAAGTTCATAAGCTTCAACATAAGCGGTGTAATATTTTTCAAACATATTGAGCTTTTTTAATTTGATACGCTTTAAGCCTTGTACCGCCAAATTAAGTGTGCCGTCCGGCATAACCACGTAGCGACGGACTTTTGCCAAAGTGCCTATCTGGTATAAATCTTCTTCTTTGGGCATTTCGGTAACGGCATTTTTTTGAGTGAGTAAAACGAGCGGCGAGCCGAATTCATAAGCAGCCTGTGCGGCCTTTAGGGAAATACTGCGGCCGATAAACAGCGAAGCGGAGTTTTCAGGGAAAACGACCATGTCACGCAAGGCCAGTACCGGATATTCCTTATCCGGAGAAAACATATCTTCCGTTGTATTATTGTTTTGTTCTGAATTTTCGCTAAAATTATCTTCGCGGCTCATAATCCTATCCTTATAAAAATGCTTTTACGGTTTGAAAAAAGCTATATTTGCAATGTTTCTTAATATAATGTCGGCTTTTCTTTTCTGCAATAGCTTAAAGATATTTTTCCTCATTTTACGAAGATTTATCCACAAAAAATGCAGTTTATAAAAGTTATGCACTTTGGCATCCGGCTGCTGTTGACAACGGGGGGTAAACAACATATAGCATAGGTTAACAAAGTTAAGTATATGTCAAACGTTATTATCATGGAAGAAAAATATTTTAAGAAAGACGGTCCGATAGCCTTTCGGCTGTGGATGTTCGAACTGGCTTTACAGCAGCTGAAGAAGACACCAAACCAAGAAAAAGCTACGTTTTTGCTTGGTAAGGTTGTTGAATTTTCTGAATCGGCTTGGATAACTGCAAGAGGTACGAAAGACGAGCGTGCTGATCTTCAGAAAGTAATTGATGATTTGACCAATATGACGCTTGGTTAGTCAATCAATCCTTAAAAAATCCCTTTGCGCATAACAACGCAGAGGGATTTTTGTGTGTGTTTTAGAAAAATATATACTTGAAAATTAGATAAAGGTGCTTTTATTAGTGTCAAAATGTGGCATTTCTGGCGGAATCTGCCTTATTTTGTTCTTGCAATTTTTCATGTTTTCTATAAGATTTTAGGTTATCAAAAGCGTGCTATATAATAGGGGAAAGTGGGAGGCTTTCGTAATGTTACGAGGCATATAGAAAAGGCTTGAAATTTGTTAGTTGGTTAAATATACTCAATTACGAAAATATTTTAGGAGTACAGAAGATGGAACAATCAAACTATGATGTTAACAATGTTCAGTTATCAACTATATTAAATAATATAGAAAATGGTAAAATTGCTATACCCGAAATACAAAGACCTTTTGTTTGGAGAACTACCAAAGTTAGGAATTTAATTCTTAGCTTATACAGAAAATATCCAATAGGATATATAATAACATGGGAAAATCCATCTGTACGACTTAAGGATGGCTCATCTTCATATGCAAAATCAGTTATTATTGATGGGCAGCAGAGAATAACAGCTATGTCAGCAGCTCTTTTAGGCAAAGAAGTTTTAAACGATAGATACAAAAAAATTAGAATTAAGATAGCATTCAACCCAATGGAAGAGAAATTTGAAACACTCACTCCTGCAATTGAAAAAAATCCTTTATGGATTCCTGATATTTCAGTTCTCTTTACAAATAAAGAAAATGCCTTAACTTTGTACAAGAAGTATTTGGTAGCAAATGAAAATAAAGAAATAGATGAAGATAAAGTTTTTAATAGCATCAATGCGTTATCAAATGTTATAAATAATGGAATTGGATATATTGCGCTTAGTGCAGATTTAGGAATAGAAACAGTTACTGAAATCTTCTCACTCATTAATACAGCCGGTGAAAGTTTAGAGCAATCTGATTTTGTAATGTCAAAGATTGCATCAAAAGAAGAATATAATGGAGTTAACATAAGGAAGGCTATTGATTATTTTTGCCATTTCATTCAATCTCCTGCTGATTTCTCAGATGTACAAAATAATGATACAGAATTTTCTATATCTCCTTATTGGAATAAAATTAAATGGGTCAAAGATAAGCACTTTGACATATATAAACCCTCATACTCGGATATAATCAGAGTCGCCTTTACGCATAAATTTTATAGAGGTAAGACTAATGATTTAGTAGCCCTTCTTTCAGGAAGAAATTTTGAAAAGAAAAGTTATGAAGAAAGCATTTCTATGCAATCCTTTTCTTTATTTGAAGAAGGAATATCAAACTTTTTTAATCAAACTTATTTTGAACGGTTTATTATGATTATCAAATCTATAGGTTTTATTAGTGAAGGAATGATTTCTTCAACAATGGCATTGGATTTTGCTTATAGTTTGTATTTATATTTAAAAACATCTACCGAGACAGAAGATGTACTAATTGAAAAGTATGTGCAAAGATGGTTTGTTTTGTCACTTTTAATTGGTCGATATTCAGGCTCTTCCGAAACTAAAATTGATGAAGATATAAAAAAGATAAAAGATAAAGGAATTAAACAGACCTTATTAGAAATGGAACAAATTAATTTATCTTCCAATTTTTGGGAATATAATGTACCAAGTTCACTTAGTACGACAAGTACAAGGTCAGTGTACTATCTGTTATATTTAGCAGCATTATGCAAAAATAAGGTTAAAGGCTTTCTATCCAATAATATCACTGTTGCAAATATGATTGAACACAGGGGAGATGTCCATCATATCTATCCTAAAAAATACCTTGAGAAAAATGGATTAAGTAAAGATATGTATAACCAAATTGCCAATTACGTATATTGCGAAACTCCAATTAACATTAAGATTCAGGATGTTGCACCTATGGAATACTTTGCTGAATTGCAAAGTAAGCTTGGTACAGAAGAAACACGGCTTTCTGGAATAGAAAAATGGTCAGATATTAAGAGAAATTTATCTGGACTTAGTTTACCAGCCATTGTGTTAAAGGGAAACATAGATAACTACGAAATTTTTTTAGAAAAACGGCGCAAAATGATTTCTAATACAATAAAATTGTATTGGGAAAATTTGTGCTAAAAATAATTAAAAAATACATTTTAAGGAATGTTAAAAGAAGCTCTTTACAGTATTTATTTTGTTTTTTAATGGGAGTGATTGTCAAAATATGGCATATCTAACTGTATCAGCTTCATTTTGTTCTTGCAAAGAGTGTTTTTTTTTGCTACAATATAGTTGTTAAAATTGTTTAACTCCTTTCAGTGTACTAGTTAAAAAACAACCACCCATCAGATATTCTCTTGGGTGGTTTTGTTTAACAATGTAGCATTAGTTCTAGTTGAATAATCCAGTCATACAGGTAATTTTTATTTCCCTAAATTCCTCCTAATTCTTTTTCATTCCTACTCCCATTCCTAGATAATAAGCAATCAAGATTAAACCAGACCATACTATTTGTAGCTCAATATTTTTACCTTTACTTATCAGCCAAATACCCAAAATATTTCCTACAATGTAGCCGCTAATCAAACCTAAATTTGCAAGGACTTTTTCTTTAGACATATTTTTGAAATAAAACATCATTATACTGCTCCTTTATGAACTTATTTAAATATACAATAGTTATAGTGAACAGTAGCTTTCGCTTATAAAAAAGTTCAAAATAACTTTTTTTATATTATGTGGCTTGTTTTTTATTTGCAATATCGTTAATGTTTAGAAATGTCACAATCTGACATCTTGTTTACCCTTTTTAAATATCGTTGGTTTATAGTGGTTTCAAAAAGGAGGTTTGATATGTTTTATCAAAAGACACAAAAGTTATTGGATTTGGCATTGTGGATGCAAAATGCCGAAGATGGTGTTTCTATTGCTGATATTATGAGTAAATTCAATGTTTCCAAGCGTACGGCTATTCGTATGAAAGATATGGTTAAGGAGCAATTTTCTCAGATTAAAGAGGTAAATGGGGCTCATAATACGAAACGGTGGCATATTCCTCAAGGCTCACTTGGGCAATATGTCGGTTTCTCCTTAGCTGAAATCAACGCTTTGCAAAATGCTATCAAACTTATGAAAAAGAAACTGCCAGAGGATGTAGAATCGCTTGAAACTGTTTTACATAAAATCAAAGCATCAATGAGCAATGAAAGCTTAAATCGTATTGAACCGGATGCTGAAGCTTTGTTGGAAGCTGAAGGCTATGCTCTACGTCCTGGACCTAAAATTAAAGTCAATCCAAAGTTTATGCAAAAGCTCCGTAATGCTGTGATTGCTTGCAAAGTCATTAAGATTAAATATCAATCCAAGACTAAAAACGAGTGGCGTACTGTTTATCCTTATGGCTTTCTTTATGGTAATAAACATTATCTGATTGCGTGGCATACTAAAAAGAAAGCGATGTGCAACTTTGACTTAAATAACATTCAAGATATAGAGGTATTGGACGAATATTTCACAAGAGATACAAATTTTTCTCTGGAAGCATTTAGTCAACAATCGTTTGGTGTTTATCAAGAAGAACCTTTTGATGTGGAATGGAAGTTTGATAAAGATGTTGCAAAAGATGCTACTAAATATACTTTTCATCCAACCCAAGAAATGATTGAAAATGATGATGGTACTCTAACAGTTAAATTCCGTGCCGGTGGGGCAAGAGAGATGGATTGGCATCTCTACACGTGGGGAAAGCATGTCAAAGTCATCAAACCAAAAGACTTCAACAAACGCAAGGTTTGGAAAGATTAGATTCTGTTTATTCTATCGTTAAGCGGGCGGTTTCTAAGCGGCGGATTTCGTCACGGCATTTCATCGCTTTTTCAAATTCCAAATCTTCGGCGTAGGCTTTCATTTCTTTTCTTAAACGCTTGATTTCTTTATCAATATTCTTAAGGTCTTTAACGCTGACGGTGGTGGCTTTCTTTTCTTTATCCTCGTCTGTTTCGGTCATGGTCAACAGGGTGTTGGATATGGCTTTCTTAATCGTCTGCGGGGTTATGCCGTGTTTTAGGTTATATTCAAACTGCTTTTTACGGCGGCGCTCGGTTTCTTCTAACGCTTGCTTTATTGAATCGGTCATTTTATCGGCATATAAAACAACTCGCCCCTCAGCATTGCGGGCGGCACGACCGATGGTTTGTATCAACGAACGGGTGGAACGTAAAAAGCCTTCTTTATCGGCATCTAAAATCGCCACCAGCGAACATTCCGGGATGTCCAAACCTTCACGCAATAAGTTGATGCCGACTAAAACATCAAACACGCCTTGACGCAAATCGCGAATTATCTCTATACGCTCAAGGGTATCAATATCCGAGTGCAGATAGCGCACCTTAATCCCGTTTTCATGCAGGTATTCGGTTAAATCTTCCGCCATTTTCTTGGTTAGGGTGGTCACTAAAACGCGGTTACCCTTAGCGATGGTCTGGCGACATTCTTCCATTAGGTCATCTACCTGATTTTCTACCGGTTTGACCACGCAAATCGGGTCCATCAAGCCGGTCGGGCGAATAACCTGCTCGGCAAATACGCCGTGACTTTGGCTTAATTCCCAATCACCGGGGGTGGCGGAAACAAAGATGGTCGGGGCGCGGAACTTGTCCCATTCTTCAAATTTTAAGGGACGGTTATCCACACAAGACGGTAACCTGAAACCATAATCGGCAAGTGTGGTCTTGCGATTTCTGTCGCCTCTGAACATACCGCCGATTTGCGGTACGGAAATATGGCTCTCATCAATGAACAACAACGCATCTTTGGGGAAATATTCAAACAAAGTCGGCGGCGGTTCACCGGGGGCGCGTCCGGTTAAATAACGGGAATAATTTTCTATCCCCTTACAATGACCGGTTGCTTCCATCATCTCTAAATCAAAATTGGTACGTTGTTCTAAACGTTGTGCTTCCAACAGCTTGTTTTGACTGCGAAATTCCTCTAAGCGTAACTCTAAATCTTTTTTAATGTTGGTCATGGCTTGCGATAAGGCCGGACGCGGGGTTACGTAGTGATTTGCCGGATAAACGGTGATTTCTTCCAAATCAGCGGTCTTTTTACCGGTCAACACATCAAATTCACTTATCTTTTCTATCTCATCACCAAAGAACGAAACGCGCCACCCGCGGTCTTCATAGTGAGCGGGGAAAATATCTAATGTGTCACCTTTAACCCGAAAAGTGGAACGCACAAAGTTTGCCTGATTACGCTCATATTGCAGTGCGGCAAGGTTTTTATAGACCTCACGCGGTTCTATCTCTTCCCCTTTTTGTAAGGAAAAAGCCATTGATGAGTATGATTCCATACTGCCTAAACCGTAAATACAAGAAACAGAGGCGACAATAATGACGTCTTTTTCTTCCAAAACGTTTCTGGTGGCACCGTGGCGCATGCGGTCTATCTGTTCGTTGATGGCGGAATCTTTTTCTATGTAGGTATCCGTCTTCGGAATGTAAGCTTCCGGTTGGTAATAATCGTAGTATGAAACGAAATATTCCACGTGGTTATTGGGGAAAAATTCCTTCATTTCGGTATAAAGCTGAGCCGCTAAAATCTTGTTTGGCGCCATAATCAAGGTCGGCTTTTTCATCTCTTCAATGATTTTGGCCATGGTAAAAGTTTTACCGGAACCGGTTACACCTAATAAAACCTGATTTCTTTCTCCCCTTTTTAAGCCTTCGCACAATTGGGCAATCGCTTCCGGCTGGTCGCCTGAAGGTTCAAAAGGACTGACAACTTTAAATTCATTACTCATAAGCGTATATATAACGTCGGACTTTATGGTTTGTCAATATAATGCTTGACATTAGAGCGATTTTCTCTATATCTTGTTGTTCATAAAAGAGGTTTATGATGGCAAAAAAGGAAAAACATTCTGATTTTATCACCACAGGGCAGGTGGCTGTGAACCGCCGTGCCACGTTTGACTATGCCATTGAGGAAACCTTTATTGCCGGTCTTGAACTTAAAGGAACCGAGGTTAAATCTCTGCGCTTAGGTAAGGCAAGTTTAACCGATACTTATGGTTCTTTTGATGACGGCGAGCTTTATATTGAAAACTTAAAAATTGAAGAATATGCCAATAAGGGCTACGAAAAACATGATGCTAACCGCAAGAAAAAGCTGTTGTTAACCCGTCATGAAATCAACAAAATTATCGGGGCAATGGCTAAAAGAGGCTATTCGCTTATTGCCAAACGTCTGTTTTTTGACAATCGCGGGCGGGCAAAGCTTGAAATCGGTCTTGGTAAAGGTAAGAAGCTCTACGATAAGCGGGAAACGATTAAGCAGCGCGACATAGACCGTCGTCTAAAAGAATACTAGGTGTCTTTAGGGGGGGCTTGCTAAATCACGGTCAAATCGCCGTGAGGAGGTCACTCGGCGGCGCGTCACGTACGCTAAAGTACGCTCGTGCGCCTTGGTGGGCTCACGACGATAGCACTGCAATTTATCAAACCCATGGCAAAAACAGCCTTTGGGCTGTTTTTCGGTTTTAAAGGGGGCTTGTCTAGCACAGCACTTTATCAAGCCCATGGCTAAATTGTTTTATGGGGCATTGTAGAAACAAAAAAAGCACCACGAGGGTGCATTTTTTGTTATTGGAGCGGGTAACGGGAATCGAACCCGCATTAAAAGCTTGGGAAGCTCTCATTCTACCATTGAATTATACCCGCACCAATGGGAGTTTACCATGAACGTTTCTTGTTTAAAAATTTTTTTTGCTAAATGCAAGTAAATTCTTTAAAAATGTGCATAATTTCTGCTAGGAATTGAAGTCTAAATTCCAATCCGTATAACGCGCTTTGTCTTCTACCCAGTTTTCTCTTACTTTCACAAATAAAAACAGATGTATCCTGTCTTCCAACAAATTTTCCAGCTCTAATCTGGCGGATTGTCCGATTTTCTTTATCATAGAGCCGTTTTTTCCTAAAATAATCTGCTTTTGGCCGTCTCTTTCAACATAAATTGTCATCTCCGCACGAACAGAGCCGTCCTCTCTACGTTCCCATAATTCCGGCTCTACGGTTAAAGCATAGGGTAATTCTTGGCGTAAATATAAAAACAGCTTTTCTCTGACAACTTCCGCTGCCAAAAGTTTTAACGGCATATCAGACATTTGCTCTTCCGGATAAAACCACGGGCTTTGAGGTAAATTATCTGCCAGATAATTGTAAAATTCTTCCGTTCCCTTGCCGGATAAGGCTGATACCATAAATGTTTCCTTAAAAGGATACAAATCGTTTAATTCTTGTGCCAGTTGCAACAAACGCTCGCCTTTAACCAAATCGCTCTTGTTTAAGACTAAAACGGCTTTGATATCCTTTTCTTTTAATTTTTCAATGATGGCTTTCGTTTCATCATCTAAACCACGCTTGGCATCTACCAATAAAACGGCAATATCGGCATCTGCCAGACCGCTCCAAGCTGAGGCAACCATGGCTCGGTCTAATCTCCGTTTGGGCTTAAATATGCCGGGGGTATCTAAAAAGATAATCTGCGTGTTTTTATAAATGCCGATACCTTTTACCGTAGTTCTTGTGGTTTGTGCTTTCGGCGATACTATGCTGACCTTAGAGCCGACAAAGTGATTGGTCAATGTTGATTTTCCGGCATTCGGTGCGCCTAACAGGGCAACATATCCGCAACGGGTGTTTAATGTATCAGGCATTTGGTTGTCCTAACTTGTTTAACATGGCGGCGGCGGCTTCCTGTTCGGCATGTTTTTTTGAACTGCCTTGACCGTGGGAAACATAATCGGCGCCCAGACTTACTTGGACCATAAATATCGGCTCGTGTTCCAAACCGCTCTTGGCAATAACTTCATACACCGGTGCCGGTAGTTTTAAGATGGCGGCTCTTTCCTGCAACATGGTTTTATAATCTTTTTTCGGTTGCGATTTCTTATCTATGTGCGGTTGCCACAAACGGCGCACAAAATCCATCGCGGTTTGTAAACTGTTGCTGTCTAAATATATGGCGGCAATAATGGCTTCGCCGACATCACAAAGGACATTATCTTTGGTGCGTACATCCGCATTGGCGGCGTTGATGTACTTTAAGACATCTAACTCGCGCATAATGTCAGCAACCATTTCTTTGCACACCAAAACGACGAAACGTTGGGCAAGACTGCCTTCCGGTTCATCCTTAAAAGTATGGCAGAGCATATCAGCAACGGTTAAACCTAAAATTCTGTCACCCAAAAATTCCAAACGTTCATAGTTCTTATGAATATCGGCGGTCAGGCTTGAGTGAGTCAGCGCTTGGGTTAACAGTTTCGGGTTGTTGAATGTATAGCCGAGTTTTTGTTCCAGTCTGTTCATGATTTATTTGACCTTATGCGTTAATTTCTCTTAAAATAAGCTCTAAATTTAAGAATTGCAAGTATTTTTTCTTATGCCTAAAGGTGCTTTACTATCTGCTAAAAGGCGGTTTTGTCGGTGATGTGTTTTTTGAAACATAGCTTTCTTTGAAATTATGACGGGAGGCATAGGTTAAAGTGATATTGTTATGCGATAAAATAAGCTTATCAGCCGTGGCTTTAAGCTTGGTACCGTCAGCAAAAGTTAACACCGTGCCGTCATTATTGCTATGATTTATTTGGGTTATCAAGCGCTTATTGTCTTGCGTTATAATGCAATCTTCGGCAATTCGGCAGGCTTTATCGGTGGTGATTTTATGCCTGGGCGCGACGATAACGGTTTCATTACGCCTTATTTCTTGCAGATGTCCGCGCTCTTGAAATTTTGTGACCGCAAAAGTTTTATCGGTAAAAACCTTATTCCCGTTTTCAAAATGAAAGACGTTAAACTCTTTAGCATCAAAATACAGACGGGTGTTATCCTGAAACGTAACTTTTTTGCGGTTAAAATCAACGATTATGCCGTTATCAAACCGGCATTCCGTGATTTCATTTTCATCGTAAATCAGCTTAACCGGATAGTCCTTACGCGCCTTATTGGGGCTGAAATCTTTTTTGCTTGTTTTAGAGACGGTCTGAGGGGTATTTTTTAGCATAGCTTTTTCTTTTGCTTTTCGCTGATTGAGTTGATAATCCGCGATTTTTTGGTATATTTGCATGATGTCGTCGGCAAATTGCTTAATTGATTCATTTACTTCTTCTCTCAGTGCCTCATCAAAATGATTGTGGCTCAGATTGTTACGAAGTTGGCGATATTGAGTCCATTTTTGATATTCTTCTTCGCTTAAAATATGTTTTCTTAAATATTGCCATACATTGACCCGATTAGGGAGAACGCCTTGTTCTTTGCAAAATGTAGCGGTGTCGCTCTCTAACCGATTATACATTTTTAGGAAAGATGTGCGGTTGAAGTAACTGTCTTCCATGTCGCTGTATTTTTCAAGATCGTCTGCAGTCATGTCATCTAAAATCTGTGCCGTCGGCAGGACTTTTTTTAAGTTATTGACCAAAGATGCGTGTTTGTCATCTTTAAGTAAATAATTGCCGTTTATCAATGGTGTTTTGTTCGGGTTTTCTTTTTGCCATTGTTTTATTCTTTTGATAAACTTGGAATTGCTTTCTCCGGTCTGGCGCACAATAAATTCAGGATATAATGTCATCAATAAAGGTTGTAATTGCTGGGTTATTTTTTGGTAGCCTTTGATACGTTCGGAAAGCGGTTTATCTAAGAGAAGATGATAAGATGCCAAATATTCTTCGCGAAGCTTATCATTTTTGTTGCTGTTACCGACCGCAAATTTATTTGAGCCGGTTAAGCTATCCCACTGATGGCGCAATAAATTACGGATATTTAGAAAATGCTGCATATTTTCGGCAGAGCTTATCAGGTTATCCCTTTGAGCAATTTGCCATATTTCTTTGGTGGTGGATTTAGGGTATATCGTATGCAATATTTCTTGTGTCTTATCCGCATAGGAACCGATTAAATCCAAGGTCTTGTTTTCAAAGCCGGACAGCACTTCGGAAGCAAGAATCTTTACCATAACTTTTGATACATATTTGGAAAAATCTTCGGCATGATGAAATTCAAGTTCATACATGTTGCGATGATAATATTCTAATAAACCGAGCATGACCTTAAATTCTTTTTCCGTTCTATGCTCTCCTAAGATATCAAGAAGCGGGGTATCTCCCTGGTCTGAATAATCTTCATTAAAAGTTATTTTGAAAACGCCATCTACAATGATGTTGGCATCTTTGAATTTTTGTTCTGAGGGGAAAGCAACGGCATAACGCTCTATGGTGCAAGGTAAAGTTAAATCTATGGAGGTGTAAGTGTAGTCTTTGGGAAATTTTGAAATCTTTTTATGCGTGGCATCTTGTTCTTTTTTGGTATGATAGAGCGACATATAGCCGTATTGTTCAGGGTTTTCTATATCGCCGTTAGTGAATTTGATATAATTTTTGCTTTCCGAGACGGTGGCAAAATTAACAGACCATCTTAAATTTATGCCATCATCTAACCAATCCATATTCTTCATAAATAAGGCGGCTAAACCGGCGGAGGAATTCATTTGCAGGGCAAGTTCCATTCCACGTTCAAAATAAAGGTAATCTTTATAGATTCCGAGTAAATCTTTCTTTTGCTTGGGGGTTATTTGTGAGGTATAAAAGTTTGCAAGCGGTAACATGGGAGGTTTTATCCTTTTTATTATTTTTGTTTGCGCATTATTTAATATTTTTTTGCAGATGTCAACCCGTTTTCGGTGGAAAATGTCGCAAAGTGCTTGCGCTCGTATGGGAAAAAGCGTATATTTTCAGCAGATGTATTTAAGGGAGATGTACCATGACAAAAGCCATAATTTTGATGATGGATTCTTTTGGTGTCGGCGGGGCAAAAGATGCTGCGGCCTTTGATGATGAAGGGGCAAATACTTTTCTGCATATTGCCGAGAATTATCCGCATTTTTCCGCGCCTAATCTGCAGGCTTTGGGATTGCAAGAAGCCGGTGTTATCGCATCAGGGAAAAAAGCGCCGCTTGAAGATGGAAAGATTTTGCTTTCGTTACCCGCAAAATATGGTTGTATGGAAGAAATCAGCGCCGGTAAAGATACAATTTCCGGACATTGGGAGATGGCCGGCGTTCCGGTTAAAAAAGATTTTGGGCATTTTAAGCTTGATTATCCGAGTTTTCCCGATGAATTGATTGAAAAAATTTGTAAACGTGCGGGAATTGAGGGTATTTTGGGCAATAAAGCCGCCTCCGGTACGGTGATTATTCAGGAATTGGGTGAGGAACATATCAAAACCTTAAAGCCGATTTTTTATACTTCGGCAGACAGTAATTTGCAAATTGCCGCACATGAGGAGATATTCGGGTTAGATAGGTTGTATAAACTCTGTGAAATTGCTTTTGAGGAGGTTAAACCCTATAATATCGGGCGTGTGATTGCCAGACCGTTTGTCGGCGATAAAGCCGGCGAATTTGTGCGGACTAAAAATCGCCACGATTATGCCTTAACCCCGTTTGCGCCGACAATTTTAGATAAGGCCAAAGAAAAGGGGCTTTCTGTGACAGCTATCGGTAAGATCCGCGATATTTATGCCGGTTCTGGCGTAACTCGGGCGGTTAAAGCGAGCGGTCTTAAAGAGCTTTGGGACGTTACGCTTGCTGAAATTAAGCGTATGGGCGATAAAGACGGGATTGTCTTTACCAATTTTGTTGATTTTGATATGGAGTGGGGACATCGGCGCAATGTTAACGGCTATGCCGAGGGGCTGATGTATTTTGATTCCCGTTTGCCGGAAATTGCTGATGTACTTGGTGAGGATGATATTGTTTTTATTACCGCAGACCATGGCTGTGACCCGACCTATAAAGGGACGGACCATACACGCGAATGTGTGCCGGTGATTATGTTCGGGAAAAACGTGAAGGCGGAAAATATCGGCAGACGGCAGACTTATGCCGATATTGCGGCAACCATTGCCGAAAAATTTGATTTGCAGCCTTTTGAGTTGGGGAAGAGCTTTTTATAGAATAAAAAACACGCTACCTTGAAAGATAGCGTGTCTTTTTAATGTTTGGGTTTATTTATTTTTGTTCAGTTTGGAACGAGCTACCCAGTTTAATTTGGTGGCAACCGTCATGTTGACCGCGGCTTTTTGGTCTTTTTCTTTGACATATTGTACAGAGAATTGGACATTGTTTACATCAACACCGCAGTGCAGGCGGAATTCTTTGCCGTTATCTTTTAAGATTGTACCGGCCATAATTTTTAAGCCTTTTTTGAGGTCTTTCACAGCATCTGCACACAAAGCACCGGAACGCTCTACAAAGTCATATTTACCGATAGCACGAGCCTTAAAGCCATTGTCGGTTTTAACCCCGATTGAAGCTAAAAGATCTTTATGACCGTGGCCTAATCTGGTAGCACCGTTCATATAAAGCTCAACACCGCTTTTTTGTAATAAAGTTAAACCGCCTTTTGCCCAGAAGCTTGCTTGTTTCGGGTTCGGAATGACGTATAAGCCTTCATCAGTTGAGCCGATTATACCTAATTCGGTATAGATACCGTTTTTAGTATAACCGACGGCCATAACGTTTGATAAGTTACCGAAAGTACCGATATTTTGTGTGTCTGCGTAATGGTGCATGGCAACATCATAAACGTTAGCGGATTCAGTGCTTTCACGACCGGCTTTGAAAATAATCTGACTGCCGTTACCGAGCTGTTTACCAAGCTCAACCATAAATTTAATGGTTAAGGCGCTGTAATCTTTGTTGTCTAAAACCATTGATTCCATAGCGGAAAATTTTACATAATCGCCATGCTTATTGGTTACAACAGCTTCAATGTTCGGCGTAAAGTCACTATGAAGCGCGGTTTTGTCTTTGACGGCGGTCAAAGAGATAATTTCACCGGCTCCATAAGTTATTTTGGTGCCGAACTTACCATTGACAGGGATTTCTGTTTTCGGGGTTTGTGTTGAAATCTCAGGTGATTTTGCTTCCTGAGCCTGAGTTTCTGCCACAACGGCTGTTAAAAATAAGGATGCCGTAAAGAATTTACTCAATAATTCTTTTTTCTTAACCGCTACGGCGTGTTTATCGTTTGTCATTTTAAATTCCTTTCCAAATCAGTTGTTTCTAAATAAAAAATACGTTTTTTTAAGGATACAGGCAGATTCCAGATGTCTTGCTTTTTTTAGGGTATAAAGCAAGTTAGGGGTATCCGCGTATATCCCTAGTTATGAGCGGATTAGAATTTGGCTACCTCACTTTCAGCGTTTACAAACGTGAAAAGTAAGGTCAAGCTGACATGAATACAGTCAAAGCTAAAACCTCTTTCGGTTGTAAAATTTTTAGAAACAAAAAATTCTCTGTTTCCGGATTTGGATTTAAAAAATCGGGGAAAAATTGAATTATATGCAGACACATTTTTATTTTGTGTCTCATCCGCAATAGCGGTTATATCTAAAAAGTTCGTCTTAAAACAACGAACGCATTTATAAAAGTGTCCCTTAAAGCTTCGTGGGACGGGGTCGTCATCCATAATACCTCCTTGTGGCTAAATGACATCTGTTTTATAACACGATTCGTCTATTTTGTCAATATAGTTCGTAAAAATATTTTTTACGGGGGTTGACTTTAGGCGGATATTGGGGCAAGCTGAGAGCCTAAGTATAAGGAGGGAACGTGCCGCAACATATACATAAACATCATGAGGGGGAAATGTTTCATCATCACCATCATCATGGGGAAGTGAGTGAAAAATCGGTTAAATTATTGCTGTTGTCATTTGTTATCAATATGGGGCTCTCGGCGGTGGAAATTATCGGCGGAGTAATTGCCGGCAGTGTCGCCTTAATCGCTGATGCACTTCATAATACATCTGATGCATTTTCTATTCTTATTGCGGTGATTGCTTTTAAAATCGGGCAGAAAAAAGCTGATGATAAATATACATACGGATTTAAGCGCGCAGAAATTATCGGCGGGTTTGTTAATTTGATTCTGTTGTTTATCTCAGGCGTTTATCTCTTAATAGAAGGTATCGGGCGTTTGATTACGCCGGAGCCGATTGACGGCATGATGATTGTGTGGATTTCAGTATTGGCGTTGATTATTGATACGGCAACGGCAAAGATTTCACACCATGATGCCGCGCATAACAGCAATATGAAAATGGTTTTTATTCATAATTTGGCTGATGCCTTAGGCTCTGTCGGGGTGATTGTTTCCGGTTTATGTGTGGTATGGTTCGGAATATACAGAATAGACGGCATTGTTGCCTTAATGATTGCTTTTTATATGGTAGCGCAGGCTTTTATAAGCTTTGTGCCGTTGGTTAATATTTTAATGAATGCGGCGCCTGACGGGGTTGATATTGAAAAGATTAAAAAATCTCTTTGTGCCATTAAAGGGGTTAAAGGTGTGCACCATATTCATATTTGGAGCGTTAACGAGCATGACGTTTCTTTAGAGTGCCATTTGGAGGCGGAGGATTTATCTTTGGTGGCAGAGGCCGGAAAGGTGTTAAAGAAAAAGTTTAATATTCATCACTCTACCATTCAGCTTGAAAAAGATGGTGATTGTTGTGAAAAGTGTGTTTTATAGCGAGGGATAAAATGCCGGTTTTGGAAGAAAAGGTTTTTGAAAAGGCGGTTATTGATTTCAGTAAACTTAAAGCTTACGGGTTTCGGCATGAGGGAGACTTTTACCTCTATGACAGGCTGTTTATGAACGGGGATTTTAAGGCGGTTATTCGCATCAATGCAAAAGGAAAAGTCAGTGGAGAAGTGTATGATACGGCAAGCGAAAGTGTTTATTTGCCGCTGAGAGTTGAAGAAATGAGCGTCGGTTTTGCGGGGCAGGTCAGGGCTGAATATATCGGAATTTTAGAAGATATCAGAGCACATTGTTGTAAATTTAATCTTTTTATTTTTGGACAGACCAATCGTATCAGCGAGAAAATCTTTGAAGTTTACGGTGATAAGCCGGATTTTCCGTGGGAGAAGTACAGTGATTGCGGGGTTTTCCGTAATCCGCAGACGGATAAGTGGTATGCGCTGGTCATGAATATTGACAGAAGTAAGCTTGATAAAACCAAAAAAGGGGCAGTTGAGGTGATTAACCTTAAACTCAATGAAGATGAGATTTTGCGTTTGCATAAGAAAAAAGGTTACTATCCGGCATATCACATGAATAAAAAAAGTTGGATTACATTGGTTTTAGATGACACGCTTAAAGATGATGAAGTGTTTTTGCATATTGAAGAAAGCTATGCTTTCAGCTCTATGGGGAAGAAGAAAAACAGTTCTTTGCTAAAAAATGAGTGGCTGGTGCCGGCAAATCCGCAGTATTTTGATATTGTCGGCGCTTTTACAAAACAGGACGAGATTATTTGGAAGCAGTCGGCAGATGTTAAAGCGGGGGATATTGCTTATATGTATGTCGGGGCACCGGTTTCCGCGGTGTTGTATCGGTGTTTGGTTACCGAGGCAGACATACCCTATAACTATGCGGATAAAAATATTAAAATCAATAAGGTTATGAAAATTAAAAGGTTGCAATCTTATGCGCCGGATATGCTTACTTTTGCCAAGCTTAAAAGCTTTGGGGTTAATGCCGTGCGCGGTCCGCGCGGGTTGCCCGAGGAATTAAGCCGGTGGCTTAAGGAGAAAAGCTAAGGTTAATAATGGTCATAGAGCTTAAGGAACATTTTACATATAAAAAACTGATACGCTTTACCATACCATCGGTTTTGATGGTGATATTGACCTCGGTTTACAGTATTGTTGACGGCTTTTTTGTGGCAAATTTTGCCGGTAAGACACCGTTTGCCGCGCTTAACTTTGTTTGGCCGTTTATTATGTTTTTCGGGGCTCTCGGGTTTATGTTCGGTATCGGCGGCAGTGCGCTGATTTCCAAAGTGCGCGGTGAGGGGGATGCAAAACGGGCTAATCAGATTTTTTCAATGCTGATTTATACGATTATCGGGTTCGGCGTGGTATTTGCGCTTTTGGGGGCGTTGCTGATTAAACCGGTGTTACTGTGGTTTGGCTTGGACGGGCAATTTTTGGCGGATAGTCTGACTTATGCCTATATTTTATTTGCGGCCGTGCCGGTGTTTATGTTGCAATTTGTGTTTCAAGAATTTTTGGTGGCGGCGGAGAGACCGAAATTCGGCTTTTGGGTTAACTTCGGGGTCGGGGTAACCAATGTCGGTTTAGATGCGCTGTTTATTTGTGTTTTTCATTGGGGAATTGCCGGTGCGGCTTGGGCAACGCTTTTGGGTATGGTTGTCGGCGGTGTTGTGCCGCTCATTTATTTTTTTCTGCCTAATAAAAGCCCGTTTCGTCTGGGTAAGACCTTTTTTGACGGAAAAGCGCTGCTAAAAGTATGCACTAACGGTATCAGTGAGTTTGTGGCCAATATTTCCGCTGCGGTGGTGGTCGTTCTTTATAATTATCAAATGCTTAAGTTTATCGGCGAAGGCGGGGTGGCGGCGTTTGGTGTGATTTCTTATATCAATTTTATCTTTTGGGCTGTTTTCTTAGGCTATTCTTTCGGGGTATCGCCGATTATCAGCTACCATTTCGGGGCGCAAAACAAAAAAGAATTACACAGCTTGTTTGTTAAAAGTTTGGTACTTATCACCGGAGCAGGTATCGTATTGACGCTATTTGCGGAAATTCTGACCGTGCCGCTGGTTAAAATCTTTATCGGCTATGATGATACTTTGCTTGATATGACAATCAGCGGTTTTCGCATTTATGCCATATCATTTTTGTTTTCCGGCTTTAATTTCTTTGCTTCCGCTTTCTTTACGGCGCTTAATAACGGTGTGATATCGGCGATTATTTCCGGTATGAGAACATTGGTGCTTGAAAGCCTGTGTGTTTTGATTTTACCGCTTATCTTCGGGCTTAACGGTATTTGGGGAGCGATTATTGTGGCGGAATTTTTGGCACTGCTCTTAAGTTTCCTCTTCTTTAAGCACTTTAGAAACAGATACGGATATTAAGTCCGCTTGGGGAAAAAATAAAATAAAGTTTGCAGGGGCAAAAAAATAAGGTATATTCGCGCTATATGGTGATGTTTTAACAAAGGAGTAAATGTGTTAGCCGGAATTATTGCCGCATTGATGGTGGCGCTGTTTGACCAGATTTCAAAGGCATTGGTGTTCAGCTTTCTTGCCGAAAACGGTTCAGTGGTAGCGGTAACGAACTTTTTTAATCTGGTAACGGCATGGAATAAAGGGGTTAGCTTTTCTATGTTTGATAACTTGGGCGGTTACGGGGTGTATGTCTTATCCCTCTTTTCGCTGACCGTGGTCGGTTTTCTCCTCTATTGGCTTAAAAAGGAACAGAATTTTTTAATGCAACTGGCATTGGGTTTTGTTATCGGCGGGGCGGTCGGTAACGTGATAGACCGCGTTCGTATCGGCGCCGTGTTTGACTTTTTGGATGTTCATGCGGCAGGCTACCATTGGCCGGCATTTAATGTTGCCGACAGCTTTATTTGTATCGGTGCATTTTTGATTATCTTAAACGGAATTTGCGGTTGCTCAAAAACAACCTCAATTGCAAACAAAAAGGAGAGAAAATGAAAAAAATATGCTTATTGTTGGCTTTGGTTATGCTCGTTTCTTCCTGCGGGCTGACCAAGGAAAAACTCGGAATGACTCGTAAAACACCGGATGACGGCTATCAGGCTCGCAAGGAGAGGTTGGTTATTCCCCCCGATTTTGATGTCCGTCCCGCCAAAGAGTAAAATTTTGGTTTCTAGAGCGGTTACTTCGGGTAAACCAAAATTCATGTACCTCTATGTACACTAAAATTTTGGTTTCCCTCGTACCCATCTCTATTAACTCAAAATTTTAGCTCTTTGAACAAGAAGCGGGGGTGGGTTTCTGGAGCGGTTACTTCGGGTAAACCAAAATTCATGTACCTCTTTGTACACTAAAATTTTGGTTTTCCTCGTACCCATCTCTATTAACTCAAAATTTTAGCTCTTTGAACAAGAAGCGGGAGGTGGGTGTCAAGCCCATTGCTAAATTATTTATAGGTACTCGTATGAGAAAAATTATCTTTTTAATAGCGGTGTTGTTGCCGTTTACGGCTTCGGCGAAACTGATGGATTTGACAACCTTTAAGCTTGATAACGGTATGGACGTGGCGGTGGTTGAAAATCATAAAGCGCCGGTTGTTTTGCAAATGCTTTATTATAAAACCGGTTCGGTGAATGATCCGAAGGGTAAAGGCGGTATTGCACATCTTTTGGAACATCTGATGTTTCGCGGTACGAAAAAGGTGCCGGACCAAATGTTTAACCGCATCACAGATGTTTACGGTGCCGAAAATAATGCTTATACCACTTATGATGAAACCGGCTATTATGAATTCAGCGATATATCTAAATTAGAGCTGATGATGGCCTTAGAGGCGGATCGCATGGTAAACCTGACCATCAGTGATGAGGCTTTTTTTAAGGAAAGAGACATTGTTTTGGAAGAAAGATTCCAACGTTTTGAAACCCAGCCGACACCTCTTTTTTATGAAACCTTAAATAAGCTTTTGTGGCAAGATAGCCCGCAGGCTAATCCGGTGAGCGGTAGTGTGGCGGAAATTAAAGCTTTAGAGCGAACAGATGCCGAGGCTTTTTATAAGCGGTGGTATAAACCGAATAATGCCCTGTTGGTGCTTGCCGGTGATATTACCGTTGATGAGGCAAAAACATTGACAGCTAAATATTACGGCGGTCTTAAAGCCGATAAAACCGAGCCTCAGAAAACGGAAGAAATTAAGGTTAAGGCGCAAGATGTCTTTATTAAAACGAAGTTGAGTGATGTTAAACAGCCGCGGTTTGCCGCTTATATTCGTTTGGAGCCGGATATGTTTAACAAAAAAGAAATTTTGGCGTTGGATATTTTTGCCGAATATCTTGCCGGAGATGATACCGCTTATCTTTATGATAAACTGGTTTATGAAGATAAGAAATTGCTTTCGGCTGATGTCGGGGTTTCTTATGATGAAAAGCTCGGTGGCAGTTTTTCTTTTTATGCGACACCGGCAGATAATAATATGCCGGCCGAGGAAATTGCCGCTTTGTATGAAAAAGAGGTTGCCAAAGGCTTAACGTTGTTGACCGAGGAAAAATTAACCCAGATTAAAAATCAGGTCTTATCAGATACCGTATATCTTCAGGAAAATCCGGAAAGCGCGGCACGTTTTGCCGGTTCTATGTTGCTTAGCGGTTATACCACCGAGGAAATTATCAATTATGATGAAGCCATTAAGGCGGTGACACTTGAAGATGTCAAAAATGTTTTTGAGAAACTTAAACAGGCGCCGGTTAAGGTTAAAGGCTATCTGGAGGGGGTGGCGCAATGATGAAGAAAATATTTTTAGTAGCGATTGTTCTTGGTTTGGGGATTTGGTTCGGTTTAGAGAAAGCAACGTTTAATCCGGAAAAAATTTTAGAAAACTCACAGCTTAAAGAACGGCAATTTAAGGGAAAAACGGTTGAAATCAGCGCGTTAGACGATAAAGTAAAAGCTTATCTTATGGAAGAGCACAGCGTGCCGTTGGTGGCGGTTTCTTTCGGTTTTGATAAGGCCGGTAAAGCTTATGAAACAGTGCCGGGAACACTTCTGTTGGCGACCAGTGTTATGCTTGACGGTGCCGGCGAGTATTCGCGTAAAGAACTCAGACAATTGATGAAGGAAAAGGGGATAAAAATCGGTGTTTCTGCTGAAAATGACCGCTTGGCCTTTTCACTTTCTTACGTTAAAGAGTTTGAGGAAGATGCCTTTAAGGTTTTGCGGGCAGTCTTATATCAACCGCACATGGCTAAAAGCGATTTGGATTTAACCCGCAAACAATTACAGGCGACAAGGTTAAGAAGGCTTGAAAAACCGCAGTATTATCTTAATCGGTTGGTTGATACAAAATTTTACGGCGAACATCCGTACGGGCGGGACGATATACCGGATGAAAAGAGCTTAAATGCTATTTCATCTGACGATATTAAGGCTTATCTTAAAGCGGTGATGGGGAAAGATAACCTTAAGGTCGGTATTGCCGGCGATATTGATATCAAACAAGCCGAAGCATTTTTACAAAATGTTTTTTCTGACCTTAAAGATAAGGCAGAGGTGGCTGACCTTCCGATATTTTCTCCAAATTATGATGCTGACCGCGCCACCGAAGATGTGCCTTTTTCGGCGCAAAGTTTTGTGTTGGCGGCCGGAAAAGGTATTAAGCGCTTAGATGATGATTTTTATCCGCTTTATATTGCCAACTATGTTTTAGGCGGTTCGGGGTTAACTTCCCGCTTTAATAAAGCCGTGCGTGAAAAGGAAGGGTTAACTTACGGTATTTACAGCTATTTTACTAATTCTGATGCGTTGGATACCTGGCAGATTTATTTTTCGGCAACACCGGAAAATGCGGATAAAGCTTTGAAAATTGCGGCAGAAGAATACCAAATGTTTTATCATGACGGTATTAGCGAAAAAGAGCTTGAAGAAGCCAAGCGCGGGTTGCTTTCTTCCTTTAATCTGCGGTTTGCAAGCTTGTTTGATATTGCCGAAATGTTAGAGCAAATGCAGGTGCAAAAGCTCGGCATAGATTTTCTTATCAAACGGCAGAATATGGTGGCGGTGGTAACGTTAGATGAGGTAAACCGTGCTATTCGCGAGAAAATGCCGAAAAGTCTGGAAAAAGGACAAATGCGCCTTTTTGAAGTTAAAGGGCAAAAAAAATAAAAAAAATATTTTAAGCTTACCAAATATTAACTATCGGCGGTATTTAATAGCGCTATATGAAGATATTTGTTAACGGTGAGTGTTTTTTTATATGAATACCTTGAATGATATTTGGAACAGACTTAAGAAATCCGGTTTTCTTATTGTGTTTGGTATCTGTTCATTTTATTTTGTAATCAACGCTATTAAAGGCGATAGAGGTATTTTCCGCTACCTTTATCTTAAAAGCAAGGTGGCGGCGGCAACGCAGAATTTAGCTCGCTATGAAGCGCAAAAGAAAGATTTGGAAAAGAAGGTCGCCATGCTTTCCGAACAATCGCTTGATTTGGATTATTTGGAGGAGCGTGCCAGAATTGTGCTTAATATGGTTAAAGACGGCGAATATGTTATTTTAGACAAAGATATTGATAACGATAAAAAAACGTTGTAATTTAAAAAATACTTGTTATAAGTAGCATTGGGGTCGGATTTTTTTGTCCGATACCTTTTGTTGTGTTACAAATGAGGTTTTTTATTGAGATATAGGCAACGCTTAAGGCGAATTAATCTGATGAGATTCCAAAAAACGGAGAGACAGGCGCTCTTTTCCGAAAAAGAGGTTATTGTTCGTCACGGCGCACAAACAAAGGTTTTTAAAATCTCGGTAAAAGCACAGTGGTTACTGTTCTTAATCTTGCTTATTCTCGGTATGTGGACCGCTTATTCCTACCAGATGTACAGTGTTTCCGACAGAATTATCTCTTATCAGGAAAAGAAATTGGGTGAAACCCGTAGTGCGTATGTGGATTTAATGAGCGATTTTGTGGCCGTGCATAACAATATTTCATCTATGATGGATACGCTTTCCAATGATTCCGAACCGGCGGCTAATGATGTTCAGGATTATTTAAGAAGAGCCGAGGTTATTGAAGAAAAAATCCGTCAGATTACTTCCGGGGAAGATTGGATTGATAACGAAGATTTAGATAAGAAAAGCGCATTGCGGGAAGCTCTTTTGCACCGCGATATGGCATTGGAAGAAAAGAAGCTTTTGGAAGAAAAGGTTAAACAACTGGAAGCGGCCATTGCGGCATTAACCGCGTTTGAAATGGATGTGTTGGATAAGGTTGAAAATATTTCCTCAAAAGAAATGGACAAGGTTAAAAACTCTATTTCTATCGTTAATAATGAGCTTAAAAAGCGCGGCAGATATTTTAACCCGCTGGCTAACTCTAAGAAAGACAGCAAAGGCGGTATATATGTGCCGGATAAGTTAAGTGCTATTGCGGCACCGGAGTTGGTTTCTAAAGCACAGAGAACGTATGATGTTTTGGCGGACAGTTCATATTATAGCGAAGTATTAAAGAAAATTCCGCTTGGTAAACCGGTGTGGACTTATTGGTTAACTTCGCATTTCGGTAAGCGTTCGGACCCGATAAATGCCAAAAGTTCGGTGCATAAAGGGGTGGATTTGGCTTCCAATAAAGGAAATATGGTTAAGACCATGGCGGAAGGTAAAGTTATTAAAGCCGGGGTAATGAGCGGTTACGGCAAGGTGATAGAAATTGACCACGGTAACGGTTTTAAGACAAAATATGCACACTTAAACGCCATGTATGTTAATTTAGGTGATAAAGTATCACAAGGGCAGGCAATCGGCGAAGTCGGTTCAACCGGTCGTTCTACCGGTCCGCATTTGCATTATGAAGTGCTTTATGAAGGGGTCAATGTTGATCCGATGGTCTTTATTAAAGCGCGGTAAGTTCTAGGAGGGTAATATGAGAAAATTCAGAAGAATGATGTTTTTGAGGCTGGCGAGATTATTTCGCGGCGAGAAAAATATTGTGCCTTGCATCATCAGCGGCGGTACGAAAATCTTGGGAAATATTGTTGACGGCGATATTATTCATATTGACGGCAAGATGGAAGGTGATGTCAGCTGTAAGGAGTTGATTATCGGTGCCGGCGGTATGATTAAAGGTAATGTGGAAGCTAAAAGCTTGGAAATCTATGGCGAATTAAACGGCTCAATTAAGGCTGAAAATTTGTTTATTGCCAGTACGGCAAAATTTATCGGTGATTCCGTTTATAAGACGATAGCAATTGAGCCAGGGGCGGTTTTGGTCGGTAGTTGTTCAAGAGCGCAGGAAGAGGTTAAAGCTGAAAAAGCAAAAGATAAACCGCAATTAGTGGCTTAATCGTTATGGGGGCACAGGTTTCTAAAACGGCGTGGATTTCAGATACAGCCGATAAAATCATTAAAGAAGGCGAAGAGCTGGTTGCTGCGATGGATTTGGGAACAAATTCCAATCGTTTGCTGATTGCCGATAAAAAAGGAAATCCGGTTTATCGGGATGTTCGCCATGTGGCCTTAGGCGAGGGGTTGGCCGAGAACGGGTGTTTTTCCGAAGTGGCGATGGAACGGGCAATCTGTTCGTTTATGGATTTTAAGGAAATGATGGACGTTTACGGGGTTAAAAAATACCGTGCCATTGCAACCGCTGCTTGCCGAATGAGTGATAATACCGAGGCTTTTAAGGAAGAAGTTAAAAAATCCAGCGGGGTTAATCTGGAAGTTATCAGCGAGTTTGAGGAAGCACGCTTAACCCTTTTAGGGGCAAAGCTTAATGCACCGAAAGATAAAAAATACCTCTTTGTCTATGACTTAGGTGGCGGCTCTACCGAGATTACGCTTGCCACCAATACCGATAATCCGGAAATTTTAGCAACGATATCGGTGCCGCTCGGGGCGAGAAACGGAACAGAGATTTTCGGTCTTAACAATTACAATAAAAAAGGTGCGGAAGAGCTTGAAGCTGCGGTCAAAAAATATACCGACAGCTTTTTGCAAAAGGTTGCCGATATTGATTATAAGGGTAATACGGCGTTGATTGCGACATCTTCCACACCGCTTCGTTTGACGGCATGGCTGACCAACCAAGGCAAATATGATAAGTTTGCTTCAGACGGCGTAATGGTGACGATAAAAGATTTGAATAAGCTTATTGCCAAAGTTTTGCAGATGGATTTTGAAGAAAGAGCGCAGTCGCCGTATATCGGGCGTAATCGGGCGCCGATTTTTGTGGCGGCATTGATTATCTTCAGAGCGATATACAGAGCGCTGGGGTGCGAAACGTTAACGGCATCGTTAAAAGGGGCGCAAGAAGCAATTGTCGCCGAGCTCGGAAAATAATTTTCATTTTATTTCAGGAAAAATAGCAAATTTAGCTAATGTAGTTGACTAAGATTTTGATTTTTCGTTGTTTATTCCGATGTATTAAAAATCATATACTTAATTTAATACACTAAATTTCCCTAAATCCGAGGGCGACAACATAGGTTTCCGGTGATTTTTCACGGCTGGCATCCGGCTTATAATGGCTTACTTTGGCAAAGTGCTTTTTCATATCCGCAAGCAATTCCCCCTCAGCACCGCCTTGGAAAACTTTGGCGATAAAAACCCCGTTGGGGGCTAAAATCGTCTTGGCAAATTCATAAGCCGCCTCTACCAACCCTATGGTGCGCAGGTGGTCGGTTTGCTGGTGACCGGTGGTGTTGGCCGCCATATCGCTCATCACCACATCAGCGCGGTTGCCGTTTAAGAGCTCCAGCAATTTATCGGTGGCACCGTCTGCGGTAAAATCTTGGCAAATAAAAGTCGCTCCCTCTAAAGGCTCTGTCGGTAAAATATCTAAGCCGACGAGTTGACCGGTGCCTTTTAGTTTACTTGCTGCAATCTGCGACCAACCGCCGGGCGCACAACCTAAATCCACAATGACTTTATTCTTGGAAAGAAATTTATATTTTTCATCCAGTTGTATCAGCTTAAAAGCGGCACGCGAACGATAGCCTCGTTGCTTGGCTTCGGCAACGTAGGGGTCATTTAATTGTCTTTCCAGCCAGCGGTTTGAAGAAGATGAGTGATAGCGACCGTCTTTCAAGCGAACGGCGAGCATCTTTCTGCCACGGACTTCTTTGGCGGATTTGGTCAGTTTTGCCATAATATTTCCTTGTTTTTTGTTTTATGTGCTTGGTGTAGCATAATTTAAGCGCAGATGTCAAATGTTTTCCTTAATCGCAAAAAAATGCTTGCAAATATATTTTTTATGAATATTATCAGCCTAGTTGCATAACGGGAGTTAGCTCAGCCTGGACGGGAGGCCGTCTGCCAGTAGAGCGCTTGCGTTAGGATGTATTTTTTATGTGGAGTTTTAGAGCGGGAGTTAGCTCAGCCTGGACGGGAGGCCGTCTGCCAGTAGAGCGCTTGCGTTAGGATGTATTTTTTATGCGGAGTTTAGAGCGGGAGTTAGCTCAGCCTGGTAGAGCGCTTGCTTTGGGAGCAAGATGCCGTTGGTTCGAATCCAATACTCCCGACCAAACCTGACGAAAGCCTCTAGAGAGGATGTTCTCTAGAGGTTTTCTTATTGAAAATAAAGGATTTTTTTCTTCTAACAAAAAGTTCGAATAGAGCAATTTTAAAACCTTCCGTTTTTCTTCCGTTTTCGAACTTTCATAAATCTCAGGTATCTTAGACACTAGTTTTATCAAGTCTTCTAAGCTATTTATCCCTTCTTTTGTTATTTCATTATAGCGCGCGTATTTTCTTAATGTTTGTATCCATATTGCACCTTCCGTTTAAAACAGAAAGAGCCGGAATTGCTTCCGACTCTCTCATAAAATTTGTAAAAACTTCTTCTTTCTTCGCATTTTCTGCCCTTTTTATTATTTTATAATATCCCCCTTACAAGAACTCAAGCGAAGAATGAGCGCTAAATTAATTTTTCTTAATTTGAGCTATCAGCAATTTTTTAACAGCAGGGAAAGAATTTTGATCATTATACATCCATAACATTATCAGTCCAGAGCTCGCATTGTGTCATAACGGTTTGGACAGCATCCTCAACACCCTCTGGCGGATATTTATGCTTTTTGAGTAAGCGTTTAATAATCATACGCATTTTTGCTCTAGCCGGCTCGCGTTTTTGCCAGTCAATCGTTTTGTTTTTGCGTAAAGTTTCTGTTAGTTCTTTTGTAATGGCAATTAATTCGTCATTTTCATAAAAATCCTTAACTGCTTGCGGACGTGTCAAAGCATCATAAAATGCGGCTTCCTCAGCATTAAGTCCCAAATCTTCACCTTCTTTTTGTGCTGCGGCGATTTGTTTTGCCAGATTAAGCAATTCTTCAATAACCTGTTCGTTGGTCAACATACCGTTCAAATAACGGTTCATTGCCTCTTGTATCATTTCGCTGAATTTTTCTGAACGCACAACATTTGTATGGCGATAAATAGAAATC
>Ga0247610_10000228_pt1 | contig 91885 bp, 68 predicted proteins | sample 174DNAGHGhighgp2_FD_193483 | JGI IMG/M metagenome (GOLD analysis project Ga0247610, IMG submission 193483) | Sheep rumen microbial communities from Palmerston North, Manawatu-Wanganui, New Zealand - 1742 DNA GHGhigh gp2 | ecosystem: Host-associated > Mammals > Digestive system > Stomach > Rumen... | reverse complement strand
GTGCTTCGAGGGTGCATAATACCTTGATGCATCAAGATATCGAACCGGGCACCAAGGAAGCATTTCTTGGCTATGTTGCTTGTCTGCATCAGTTGTACCTCTATGGAGTAGCCGTGCAACTCAAACGCATGGGCTACCACATGACGAGAATATAAAATATAGTGATTATACTATGACACGCAAAGAAACAATCATAGCAACGATCTTGCTAATCATTTTCGGAACGAGTATGCACTTTGTGCATCATGTACCGTTCTTCAATCATTTCCTGGGCTATATCTTTCCCGTGACGGAGAGTGTGATGGCGCACATGAAGATGGTGTTTTACCCGATGCTTTTACTGAGCATCTATCTGTGCATTTCGCGTTGCGACATCCGCGAGATAGGCGCACCTATATTGGGCGCATTGGCCGTTATGCCGCTCATTGTAGCCGCATTCTTCAGTTATTGGGTCTTCGTGCGCCATGAGTTGATGGTGCTGGATATCATTATCTATATCGCTTCGATGGTCGGCGCTGTACACCTCGCTAACCGCTGGCGCACATGTGCTGTTGTGCAACGCCTCTGGCCGCTCTGGATAGTGCTCATATTGTGTGGCATAGTTATCATCGGCGTGTTGACCTATCATTCGCCGGACTGGATAATCTTTGCAGATTTAGGATAATAGATGATTGACAAATGAAAATCGAGGAAGCGATAATCGACGCGCAGCTGAGAAACTGCTTTCGCAGGTATGCCATCATGTCGGATGGTCATGGAAAGAGAGTGGAAGCAGGCAGGATCTGCGTGATGTTATAGACCAATGTCAAAAATCCGCGAAATCATAGCAGGAAAGAAATGTGTCATCTACGCAGACGAGCAACTGCAGGTGTTGCTCATTCAGCCGGTGGGTGAGCATGAGGAGGCTACGTTGGATGCGGAGATAGAGGCCATTAAAGAGGCGGTTCGTGTGCCGTTTGTCTTTGCGGGCTTTGCGATAAGCGATTGGGAAGAAGAACTCACGCCGTGGCATGACCCGAATATCTCTCCGCGACAATCGGTTGGCGACCATGCTTTTGAGACATTGGGCTTTATTACGAAGCAACTGATGCCGTATCTGTTTGAGCGATTCGGGAAGTTACCTATTGTGCCGGGAGGATATTCCTTGGCTGGTTTATTTGCGCGCTGGGCGGTTTGCAAAGAGGAATGTTTCGATGCCGTTGCTGCCGCTTCTCCCTCGCTATGGATAGTGGCTTGGAAAGGTTTTTCTGATGCACATGAGGTGTATGCACGCTATGTCTATCTCAGTCTCGGCGACCGCGAGGAAATCACGAAAAACAAAGCCATCGCACAGGTGGGCAACAACATCCGTTGGGAATACGATCATCTGCAACGCACAATAGGTTCCGACCATTGCACGCTTGTTTGGGAAAAAGGTGGTCATTTCGTCACACCGCATCTCCGCCTCGCACGTGCTTTTGCTTGGTGTATCAATTCGCTAACATCGTCATGAGAGTTCCCGCGACCAAGAGAATTTAGTATTCGCGAGATTTGATCTCTGAACTAAAACAAAAAACGAACCCAAAAGGATTCGTTTTTGCGGTGCGGACGAGACTCGAACTCGCGACCTACGGCGTGACAGGCCGGTATTCTAACCAACTGAACTACCGCACCGGATAGTTGCTCTTTTTCAAAAGCGGGTGCAAAGGTACTGCTTTTTTTTGATATGACCAAATTTTTTGGCAAAAAAATGCACTTACACCCTCATTTTTTTTATAAAGAGACGAAAAAGAGGCCCTTTTGAGCCTCTTTTTCTAATTTTTGAGATTGTTTGTTGTTATTTAGTAGCACCCCCGAGGGCGATATAGAGGTCGATGAGACTGATGAGTCCGTTGTATCTATTCGTCACATCGGCGAGTTGCGCGTTGAGGTAATTCTCCTGCGCAGTAAGTACTTCCAAGTAAGATGCCTTGCCTTTTTTCATCAACTCACAGGTTCCCTGATAGGACTCGCTTTGCGTCGTGAGAAGGCGTTGATAAAGGCTATCCTGTACTTGGGCACTCTGGCAACGGAAAATAGCGTCATTGACTTCGCTTCCTGCTTTGAGCATGGTCTCCACGTACCGGTTAGCCGCTTCCTCCTGCTGCAACTTGGCAATCTTGAGGTTGGCTTTCAGTTTGCCGCCGGCAAAGATCGGTTGCGAGAGGCTCAGCGCTGCATTCATCAGTAACTGACCGGGATTCACTACAATACCGCCGTTATTGGTCCAACCGATGAGTCCGGACAAGGAAAGTGCCGGACAGAACGCCGCTTTCGCCATGTTCGTCTGATAGAAAGCCGCTGCTACGTTCCGTTCCGCCGCACGGACATCAGCACGGTTGCTGAGCCTGGAAGCCGGAACAGGTTCGAGTGTCCATGGAGTAAACGTATAACTGGACCACGGCGAACGGGCAATCGTTTGGGGCTCCTCATTGAGCAGCAGGCACATAGAGAGTTCCAACGAGTGGATCTGCTCCAAGAGCTGCTTGCGCTGTATCTGCACATTAATGAGCGAAGCTTCCATCTGACCGATAGAAGGTGAATAAGCCTGTCCGTTCTTAACCAAAACGCGCTGAATCTCCAGTACTTGCTGCCAGATCACTTCGGTACTGTCAAGGATTACTCCCTGGTAATCCAACAACTGCAGCTGCGTGTACATACGCGCAACCGTAGCAACGAGGTTCGCATGAGCCGCTGCACGGTTATCCTCCGCTTGTTCACGAAGTACTTGAGCCTGACGCTTTCTGTTAGTGATGGTTCCGAAGCCTTCCCCTCCCCAGTTGAGAGACAGCGGTACTTGATAAGTCAGAGTAGCACCGGACGTACCCGCATCTGGCGTATATGTGCCCATAACACCCACGTTTGCCGGCGAGATAGCCAAGGTCGGCAGGAAGCCTAACTTAGTGGCTCTGAGCCGTGCGTCCGCTTCCTGAATAGCCAGTTTGCGCGAACGATAATCCACGTTGTTCTCCAGCGCCTTGCGGATATGTCCCTGCAGGATCGGGTCGGTGATATAGGTCTGCCAATTCTCCTCACTCACCGCCGTAATCAAACTGTCTTGCGGTGCTGGCTGCGCCGGTTCGAATTTCTTGAAGATACCGCAGGAAGAGAGGGTCATAGTGCTGGCAATCAACACAATGATGATTGATGATTTATTATTGATGATTGATGATTTTTTCTCTTCTTCGACGGGTTCGGGGGTTCCTTGGAAGCGCTCGTGGAGTTTCTGGAATATAATATAGAACGCGGGGACGACGAATACGAGCGCGAGCGTTCCGACTGCCATACCACCTGTCACACCGATTGCCAAAGCCCGGTTACCGTTTGCTCCGGCTCCTCCTTCTATGATCAAGGGAATCATACCTGCAATCATCGTCACAACGGTCATCAGAATAGGACGCAAACGATCCTCGCAGGCACCTAGCGCCGCCTCAATGATAGGCATACCCTGTTTGCGTTTCTCAACAGCGAACTCGGTAATCAGAATAGCCGTCTTCGCGAGCAGACCGATCAACATGATCACACCGGTCTGGAGGTAGATATTATTCTCCTGACCGCAGAGCCAAGAGAAAGCGAACGAACCCATCAGACCGAAAGGCACAGACAGCAGGACTGCCAGCGGAATGAAGAATGACTCATACAACGAAGCCAAAATCATATAAATCAACAAGATACAAACGATGTAGATGAGGGCGGTAAGGTTAGATTTGCTATTTGCCTGCAACTCGCGGCTCATACCTCCGTACTCGAACGTATAGCCCGTCGGCAGATGTGTCTTTGCTACCTCTTCTATCACTTTCTGCACATTACTCTCGCTGTAACCGGTGCTCGGTTGCACGGAGCAAGCGATCGACTGATAGAGGTTGAAGCGTTTCTGTGTAGCCGAACCGACAGCCGGCGTAAGCGTCACAAACTGCGCGATAGGCGCCATCTCGTCGCCTATCTTGACGAAGATATTATTCAGTGACGAAGGATCCAGACGATATTCCGGCGCAGCGCCCGCCATGACACGATAGACCTTGCCATACTGGTTGAAGTTACTGATATACGCACTACCGCAGTATGCACCGAGCGTGTTCAGAACCACATCCGGGGAGATACCGGCTCGGTCACACTGCGTAGCATTGACATCGACCTTGTATTTAGGGAAGGACTCGCTGTAGAGCGACATTGCCATCTGCACCTCGGGGTGTTTCTGAAGCTCAGCGAGGAAGTTATTCACAATATCGTTGAACTGCGACATGTCACCTCCTTGAAGGTCCTCCATCTGGAGATCGATTGCGTTACTGTTACCATAACCGGGAATCTGCGGCATCTGGAACGGAATGACTTGTGCGTCTTTGATATCCTCGCAAGAGAGGTACAGTTTCGCCATCACATAATCGATATAGTGCTCGATTCCCTTACGCTGATCCCAAGGTTTGAGTCGGACGACAAGCGTACCATAGCTCACCCCTGTACCGGAGATCAGACCGAATCCGGAGATCTTCGCATAACTCTCCACTTCCTCAAGCCGCAGCACATGTTCCTCCACCTGTGCCATGATCTTATCTGTCTCTACAAGCGGTGAACCGGCAGGCGCTGTCACATCGACCATGATTACACCTTGGTCCTCCTGCGGCACAAGTCCCGAAGGCAGCGCACGCATAGCCAACACCATAGCCACTACGGCTGCAATGAGCCAAATCCACGCGCGATGAGGATTCTGGAGGAACTTAGCCACACCGTTCTTATACTTGCCTAAGATAGCATTGTACCCCGCGTCGTACGCTTCTTTCACATATTGTGCGAAGCTTTTCTTTCCATTCGTCTCTTCTTTCTTAGGCTTGAAAAGGACAGCCGTCAGCGCCGGACAGAGAGTCAGCGCCGAGAGGCAACTGAGTCCCACCGAACTGGCGATAGTGATACCAAACTGCGTGAAAAACGTACCGCTCGTGCCGGGCATGAAGGTCACGGGGATAAAGACTGCCATGAAGACCAGCGTACAACTGATGACAGCCACCGTCACCTCGCTCATGGCGTCTTTCGTAGCCTTGTATGCCGAAGTATAACCGCTCTCCATCTTCGCCATCACCGCCTCGACGACGACGATCGCATCATCGACGACCGTACCGATCGCCAGCACGAGGGCGAAGAGCGTAAGGATATTGAGGGAGAAGCCGGCTACTTTCACCACGGCAAACGTCCCTAACAGCGATACGATGATCGAAATCGACGGAATGAGGGTTGCCTTGAAGTTCTGCAGGAAGAAATACACCACCAGGATGACCAGCAAGATTGCGATGATGAGGGTCTCTACCACGTTATGAATAGCTGCATAGAGGAAGTCATCAGAAGTCTGCAAGATTGTGAACTCCAAACCAGCCGGCATGGTCTGTTTAATCTGGTCATAAAGTTCATTAATCGCCGCATTGACCTGCGTAGCGTTCGCCCCCGGAGCTTGGTTGATGATGAATGCCACACCGGGTTTGCCGTCCACGCGCGAGGAGAAACTATAGTTCAGTGCGCCTAACTCCACGTCCGCTACGTCCCGCAGATGCAGCACATTACCGTTCGAGGTACGCAGAACGATTGACTCGAACTCTTCTATGGATTGAAGACGACCTTTGTACTCCAAATTATATTGGTATGTGTTGCCGCTCTGCTCGCCAAGAGCACCGGTAGCCGCCACCATGTTCTGGTTACCGATGGCAGCGAAGATATCATTCGGTTCCAACCCATATTGCGCCATCACATCCGGCTTCATCCATATACGCAAGGAATAGGTGTTTCCCAACAACTGCACCGCGCCGACACCCGTCACACGCAAGAGACGAGGTTTGACGTTGATGTCGATATAGTTGGCAATGAAGTCCATGTCGAATTTCCCGTCACGGCTGACGAGCGCAGCGATTTGCAGGATATTATTCTGCCGTTTCTCGACCTTTACGCCCACTCGGGTCACCTCCTGCGGAAGTAACCCCAAAGCCGCTGACACACGGTTCTGTACATTGACCGCCGCCATGTCCGGGTCGGTTCCCTGCTTGAAATAGACGTTGATATTGACATCACCGGTAGCCGAAGCCTCGGAGGTCATGTACGCCATGTTCTCCACACCGTTCACCGCCTCCTCGATAGGCATCACCACGGATTTCATGACCGTGTTGGCATCCGCGCCGGAATAAGAGGTGGAGATCATCACCGTCGGCGGCGCAATGTCCGGATATTGTTCTATAGGCAGTGTCTTGAGGCATATAAAGCCCACCAAAGCGATCAGCAGCGATATACACACCGCCATCACTTTTCGATCTACGAATATATTACCTTTAGCCATAAATCTCTAATTCAAATTAAAACAACACCTGTTGTCCCTCGTGAACGTTTGCTGCTCCTTTGGCTACGATGGTTTCACCCACTTCGGCGCCGGAGAGGATGGCGGCACGTACGCCGTCGCCCAGTTCGTCTATCTCGACGATAGCGCTGGTAGCGAGGCTGTCTGCGCCCACTTTATAGACCAGCGCTTTGTCCTGAATACGCACGATAGCGGTGAGGGGCACTAACATCACATTCTCCCACTCGACAGGCATCACAACGGATCCTTGCATACCGGAGAAGAGTTCGCTTTCCGGATTGGGGAAGGTGACATAGCAGGTCACGGAACCGGTTTGCTGGTCCACCATACCGGAGAAGCTGGTGATGCGGCCTTTGTGCTTGTACTCGCTGCCGTCTTTGAAACGGAAAGTGAGCGGCGGAGCGATCTTTACCACTTCGTTCAGCGAACCTAATTCGCTGACCATGGCGTGTACCTGGCTCTCCGTAATGGAGAAGCTGGCTTCCATCTCGCTCACTCCGGCTACGCGGGTGAGCATCATTCCTTCGGAGATCACGTCGCCGACACGCGGAAGGACATTGCCCACCAAGCCGTTCACGGGGCTCTTGATCGTGCAATAATCCAACTGCAGCTCGGCGTCACGGACAGCCGCCATGGCTTGTGCCACTTGTGCCTCTGCGGACTGAAGGTTATTCAGACTTTTGCGCAGGAGGTAATCGCTGATGATACCTTTGTCTGCCAACTCTTTGTTGCTCTCCGCCTCTAATTTGGCGTTCTCGCGGTTGGCAATCGCGGTTTGCAGATCGGCTTTGGCATGTACCAAGGCGTTTTCGGCTCTACGGCTGTCAATGAGGAAAAGGACATCGCCTTTCTTCACCCGCTGACCGTCTTTCACGCAGATCGCATCCAAGGTTCCTGTACTACGCGAGACGATGGACACATCGCCTTTACCGCGGATGGCGGCGCTCCAACTCATCGGCGCCGTCACCGTCTGACGACTCAAAGTAAGCGTCTCAAAACTGGTGTGCTGCTCTTCGGGCAACTTGATACAGCTCGCCAGAACTGCGGCGGCTGCCAACAAAATAGAGAAATGTTTTACTTTCATATGTGTTTGTATTGATAAATAACTAATTTGCGTGCAAAGGTAGTGAATTTTTTGCATATATGCAAATATTTTCCGATTTTTAATAAAAAACGATGTCCGAATTCAATTCGGACGCAATGGACGAAGAAAAAAGGCGGTGTTTGTTTTGACATGACCAGATTTTTTCGCATTTTTTTTGCAAAAAAGTGCATTTTCTGCATTTTTTCTTGGTGATTTCGCATATTTTTAGTAATTTTGCAGTCGAAATGAGAGCTATTATACAACGATGTTCGCGTGCGGAGGTGCGCATAGACGGCGCGGTAGTGGGATCTATCGGCCGCGGATTTATGATTTTGGTCGGTGTCACGGACGGCGATACGCGTGCGCAGGCGGACCTGTTAGCTAAGAAGATCGCGCAGATGCGCGTGTTTGAAGACGCGGAAAGGAAGATGAACCTTGCGCTCAAAGAGGTGGACGGTGCCATACTGTCCATTTCGCAGTTCACGCTCTATGCCGATTGTAAGAAAGGCAACCGCCCGTCGTTCATCAAAGCGGCACGACCCGAGACGGCTGAACCGCTGTATGACTACCTCAACGACGTGCTCCGTACACAGTACGGCCTGCACGTAGAGACCGGACGATTTGGCGCGGACATGAAGGTCGATTTCGTCAACGACGGCCCTGTGACCATCCTTCTGGATACAGCGGAACTGTAAAGTTTTTTGCTAAAAACCTTGCATATTTCAAAAATTTGTAGTAAATTTGCAGCCGCAAAGGTTATGGTAACAATCGAGCACATATATAAATCGTTCGGTAAGCAGCAGGTGTTGCGTGATGTGACGCTGGATATACCCGAAGGACAGGTGTTGGGTTTGTTGGGTCCTAACGGAGCCGGCAAATCGACGCTGATGAAGATTCTTATCGGGTTGTGGTCTGCGGATAAGGGTTCGGTGAACGTGCCGGAACGGATAGGATACTTGCCGGAGAACAATCCGCTCTACGAAGAGATGTACGTGGTAGAGTATCTGCGTTTTATGGCGGGAATGACGGCGAAAGGCGAAGGACAAAAGGCTAAAGTGGATGCCCTCATCGAGCGGGTGGGGCTTACTCCCGAACGGCATAAGCATATCCGTGAACTGAGCAAAGGCTATCGTCAGCGTGTAGGCTTGGCGCAAGCCTTGTTAGGTGACCCGCAGTTGTTGATTCTGGACGAACCGACCACCGGTCTGGACCCGAACCAACTGGTGGAGATACGTGCGCTGATACGCGATCTGGGCAAGGAGCGGACCGTGATCCTATCTACCCATATCATGCAGGAAGTGCGCGAGATGTGCGACCGCGTTGTGATCCTCGACCACGGCGAGATAAAAGCAGATAAAACCATTCAAGAGATAGCCGATTTAGAAACCCTCTTCCACGAGGCTACCGGTAACCCATAACCCGTAACCCATAACCCATTTATGGCAGAATTTGATATACGACAGCAGATGAGTGAGAAGGAGCAGGACAATGCCTTGCGTCCTTTGTGCTTCGCGGACTTTGCAGGACAGAGCAAGGTCACCTCGAACCTCAAGATCTTCGTTGAAGCCGCTAAGATGCGTCACGAGAGTCTCGACCACGTGCTCCTTTTCGGCCCTCCGGGACTCGGCAAAACAACGCTCAGTAACATCATCGCCAACGAGCTGGGCGTCGGTTTCAAAGTGACCAGCGGCCCGGTACTGGACAAACCCGGAGACCTGGCAGGACTGCTCACTTCGCTCGAACCGAACGATGTGCTGTTCATCGACGAGATCCATCGTCTCAGCCCCATCGTGGAGGAGTACCTCTACTCGGCCATGGAGGACTATCGCATTGATATCATGATTGATAAAGGTCCTTCCGCCCGTACGATCCAGATTGACCTCAACCACTTCACCCTCATCGGTGCCACCACTCGCTCCGGTCTGTTGACCAGCCCGCTCCGTGCCCGCTTTGGCATCAACTGCCATCTCGAGTACTACGATGCCGACATATTGGCAGGTATCGTGAAACGTTCGGCGCGTCTGTTGGGTGTGGAGATCAACGAGAAAGCAGCCGGCGAGATAGCCCGTCGCAGCCGTGGTACGCCCCGTATAGCCAATGCGCTCCTGCGCCGTGTACGCGACTTCGCGCAAGTGAAAGGAGACGGTACCATCGATCTGGAGATCGCTCAATACGCCCTTGAGGCGCTCAACATAGACACCTTCGGTCTCGATCAGATTGATAACAAGCTGCTGCTCACCATCATCGACAAGTTCCGCGGCGGCCCGGTTGGCCTCAACACCATCGCCACCGCCATGGGCGAGGATGCCGGTACCATCGAAGATGTGTACGAACCCTATCTCATCAAAGAAGGTTTCATCAAACGTACCCCGCGCGGACGCGAAGCGACCATCCTGGCCTACCAGCATCTGGGTAAGACACCCCTCGCTGCCGACGGACAACAATCAATCTTCTAATCGAAATCTGCCAAAATGGCAGTATACATGCCTTTGGCATAGTATTTGACGATGCCAAGGTGTAAAACTATGCAATTATGAGTAAGAAAGAGAAAATAGAAGAACAAGTGGAAGAGCAGGTAGAACAACCTATTGAGCAACCTGTTGAGGAACAAGTGCAAGAAGAACCGACACCGAGTGTGGAGGAACTGGAGGCACGTATCGCGGAACTGGAGGACAAGAACCTGCGTATGATGGCGGAGTTCGATAACTACCGTCGCCGTACCAACAGGGAGAAGATCGAGCTCATGGCCACAGCCGGCGAGCGTATCTTCAAAGAGATGCTGCCGCTGGTGGATGATTTTGAACGGGCTACCGAGGCTATGGCCAAGACCGATGACATCGAGTCCGTACGCGAAGGCATTCGTCTCATTCAGCAGAAGTTCATCTCCTTCCTCGACAAACAGGACGTACACGCCATCGAGACCGAAGGCGCGGACTTCAATACCGACGAGCACGAGGCGGTAACCACCTTCGCAGCCGGGGAAGAGAACAAAGGCAAGGTGATTGACTGTACCCAAAAAGGCTACAAACTTGGCGATAAGGTCATTCGCTTCGCCAAAGTAGTCGTCGGAGAATAAACATTAAACCATAAACATTACACAACTATGGCAGAGAAACGTGATTATTATGAAGTGCTTGGGGTGGATAAGACCGCAAGCGCAGAGGAGATAAAAAAGGCGTATCGTAAGAAAGCGATACAGTATCACCCGGACAAGAACCCGGGCGATAAGGAAGCCGAGGAGAAGTTCAAAGAGGCTGCCGAAGCCTATGAAGTGTTGTCTGACCCGCAGAAACGGCAACGCTACGACCAGTTCGGTATGGCCGGTATGCAGGGCGCAGGCGGATTCAGCGGAGGCGGTATGTCCATGGAGGATATATTCAGCCATTTCGGAGATATATTCGAAGGCGCCGGCTTTGACTTGGGCGATATCGGAAACATGTTCATGGGCGGTGGCCGCAGTCGTGGACCGCGTGTGCCCCGTGGCAGTGACCTGCGCGGACGTGTCAGTCTGACACTCGAAGAGATAGCGACGGGCTGCGAGAAGAAACTCAAAGTGCGCCGGTTGATAGAGTGTAAGGACTGTCACGGCACCGGTAGCTCTGACGGTACCACCGAGACCTGTCCGATATGTAAAGGCTCCGGCCGCGTCACTCGTCAGCAACGTGGTATCTTCGGTATGATGCAAGTGCAGACCGAGTGCAGCAACTGCGGCGGCGAAGGACGTGTGATCAAGAACAAGTGTCCGAAATGCGGCGGACAAGGTGTCGTACGCGAAGAGGATGTGATCACCGTAACCATTCCGGCAGGCGTAGCAGGCGGTATGCAACTCACCGTACAGGGCAAGGGTAACGCCGCTCCGCGTGGTGGTGTGCCGGGGGACCTGCTTGTCATGATCGAAGAACAGGAGCACAAGAACTTCGTTCGGCAGGGTAGTGACATCATTTACAACCTGCTGCTCGACATGCCGACCGCTATTCTCGGCGGACAAGTGCAGATACCGACACTCTCCGGCGATGTGAAGATCACCATCACACCGGGTACCCAACCCGGTAAGGTGCTGCGGATGCGAGGCAAAGGACTGCCGCGTATCGACCAGTACGGACGCCGATACGGTGAAGGAGACCTGCTCATCAACGTAGGTGTCTACGTCCCGGAGAAACTGAGCAAGGATGAGCGCAAGCTCATTGAGCAACTCCAGAACAGTCCGAACGTGGTGCCCGGCAGCGGTAACAAGAAGAGTTTCTTCCAAAACCTGTTCGGCGGCTGATGAAACGACGCTGGCTCATAGCGTTCCTGGTATGCCTTAGTACGATGGCTCGTGCTGAGGCATTTCCTGTTTTTGGTGTGGATACCGTGAGAAGCGCTTTCTTCCGAGATTGGTACCAGACGACCGACCTTGGGCATTACCTCGATAACAGCAACCCCTATACGGTCTACGAGACCGAGACGACCGGCGAATGGAACCTCGGTGACCGCAATGTGTTCTCCGTCGCCGGTAACTCGTTCAAGAACACTCGATACCGGCTCAACGGCATGCGTATCGACAGCCGTACCATGCCTGGACACACCATGGTGCATACGCAGATGGACCGCACCTCCTTGGCGCTCGACTACCACAACGGGGAACTGATTTTCCGGGACGACAGTGCCCAGCGGCAGCAGATACGTCTGACCGGTAACATCGGTAACTTAGGCGGCATCTCGCCCGGTACCCGCCAACTGATCAACCTCTTCCACTCCTCCGGCGAGGAGCGCACGATGGACAGCCGTCCGATCGACATGCGCAACCATATTCTCGGTGCCGGCACACTTGATGCTACCTTCCGCATCGGCTCGTACTACCAACACGCGTACGTCACCTACGGACAACGTGCCATCACCGCATTTGACCACACCGGCATCAGCGGCATGAATACATCCGACTACTACACCGCTCAACTGGACGGTGAACTGCCGCTCAACCTGCATTATTTTCTGGTGACGCAGGGCCGCAGTGACTACGGTTCGGAGTTTCTCTATAACGCGAACGAGCAAGCCACCATGCGTGCGTACCAGGCCGGTTTGTATTATGCGCATGGACCCTTGGTGGTCGGTATGAGTTATGAACTGCAGCAGCTCCGGCACAACGAGCTCTCTTTCTCCCGTAACCTGTTCGATCAGGACGGCGAGGCGTTTGACCCGTGGTATGCGGACGGGCGTTTGCACAGCATCAACCTCTCTGTGCAGTACGATCAACCGCTTTTACCTTGGCTGCGCATCCACGCAGAGGGCTATAACTCCTTGCTTCATTTCCGCCCGACTTCGGACCAATGGACCAATGCGGTCTATACGCAGTCTATCTCCGACCCGACACCCACACCCCTCTATACCTATTCATGGCAATCCTCTCCCTTCTCCGGCGGTCTGCTGGAGAACGAAGCATTGGTGATTGCAGCGCATGACTTCGGCAACGGGCTGCGGCTGTACGGGCATGTGGGGGTGTCCTTGGACGGAATCGTCTTAGGGCATGGCCGTTCGGTGGTCACTCCCAACTGGCTGGCCAAGGTGGCATTGGATTATCAGCCGGTAGGATGGTTCCGCTTCGGCCTGTCGGTCAGCCATCATCGTATGTCCTATACCTGGGATGAACTGAGTTACTTGAGCCGCGACTACCTGAACGGTGAAATACGCTATGCGGACAACACGCTCCTGGCTACTACCGGCAGTGCGTACCACACGCCCGATAAGCAGCTGTGGATGCACCAACCTTCCTACGCCGTACTCGATCTGCCGATCCAATTCACCTTCGGCAAGTCGCATCGCCATGAGTTCGCGCTGCTCAATTCCATCCGCAAGTACTACAACACCTGGTTCACGGACTACGCAGGCGGTTTGGATGCCAACATGGTGCAGCAAGGGGATTTCTATTTCCTGCGGGAGGGCGCCAAACAGTACACCGTCACCACCCAGCCGCTGGATCTCATGTCCGCGCGCGTGGGCGGGCGTACTCCTTATTATATGTCGAACACGGTGCGTTATACCTACAACGGCCGCAAATGGTACGTGATGGTCAGTTGGCAGAGTTACCTCATGGCAGGCCTGAGCACCCTCGGGAACGGTCCGCTGCATAATAACATCGGTGTGCTCGCCGAGAGTTCGGCCAACCCCAATACCTATATGGCATTGAGCGAGGGGTCCAAACCCTATCAGGGTAACTGCCGCTTGAACCAGGATAAATCGTTCATCTTACGTCTTCAGGTAACCTATAACGCATGTAAGTATTTCTCTATCGGGCTGAATGGTAAGTTCAAGGACGGTCAGGCTTTTTCCACCTTCACCGCCAAGCCACAAACCATCAACGGACATGAGCAGATCGCGCTCATACACTCCGATGCCAAAGGTATTAACATGGCGAATAATGCATTCGGAAAACGGGAGGACGCTTTCTTTAATATCGAATTGAAAGCAACAGGAAGATGGTGGGTGCGCGAGATCCCGATGTCGCTCGAAGTGCTATGCTACAACATCTATGACTTCGGCACAGCGCTCACGGAATACACATTCGATGATTACGATCACCCGACCTATCCTCATTGGACGGTGGAGCGAGGCATAGCGTCCATGAAAGACAGCCGCACTTCAATGAGTCTCTGTATTCCCCGCGGTCTGCTCGTCACACTCCGCGTCGGACTGGAGAAAGATCACAATTAATCCGACTGCCCACAGCGCTATGCCGCAAAAGCGGCCGAACATACAATCTGTGAACATATTCAGCACGAACAGGGTCGTGAAGAGGATGGCGGTTTGCCGTCCTTTCTTTTGTGCGCAAAGCGGAATAGAGAGCCATGCTAACAGAAATAGCAATAAACCGCCTATACCGATTTCCATCAGTTCCTCCAGATATTGGTTATGACTATGGTACTGTTTGTATGCATAATGGTCAAACTGCGCATCGGCATACCGTTCAGCCATATAGTGCTTGCTTTGGCCTGCACCTAATCCGTACGCGAGATAATCTTCAGGATGTTGCAAAGCAGCTCCCCATATATTAAACCGGATGTCGTGGTCGTAGCTCATCTGCCGCATCTCGGTGATGTCGCGTAACTCGAACTGTTGCATGCGAGGATGATACCTGAGCAACCCGATGCCTAACAGCACACCTATTGCTACTACACCTATCCCATATAACCACCGGTGAGACGCTTTGGGAAGAGCGAACAGAACCAGTATGGATAACAGCACGACTGCGGTGATAATGGACTGACGTGAACCGGTTAAAGGAATGGCGGACAGCATGATAGCTGCCGTAGGAAGGAGAACTTTTAACTGTTTTCGGTAGAGATAGAATGCACTGACTACACCTGCCAACTCCACGCTGCATAGGAACAGACGATGCTTGAAATGGGAGATGTTTTCGGACAAATAAGACCACCAAGTCGGCTGATCTTTCCATTCTTCTTCCAAGGGGATATAGGACAGCCATTCAGGATGGTGGTAGAGACATATCATCCAGCAGAGGTATAGCGGTACAGCGGCTACACAACTGAAAACGAGTACTTTCCCTATCTGTTGTGTCTTGTAATGTTCGTTCAGGCCCCATATACTTACCGGCACGAGTAGCGCGAACGTCATGTATCGCTCCATCTGCCATGACCATGCATTGAGGTCGGCAGACCATAGACCGGACACGGCTTTCCAGACATACCATGCTCCGAAAAGGAGGAAGGGAATGCTCCTTTTGGATAAGCGATTCGGTTTGTTGAGCCAACGGCCTTCTAAGAACCAAGTGATGATCCAGAGTACACACGCATAGCGCAGCACTAGTTGCGGGAATGGCAACAGCGCTACTACAACCAGAAACAGGGTGTAGTTCACTCGTCCTATGATGTCTCTATACTTGTTCATAACCTTCCTGTAAATAGTTTAATCCTTCTTTCCCGATTCGCGCCAACCGTGTAAAGGGCTTGTAACCCATCGGTTTGTGCCGGCGGATACGGTTCAAATCAATCACTTCTATCTTACTGCCGTCCTCGTTAAACAGGATATTTCCCTGCGAATAGTCGCGATGCCATATGCCGCGTCGGTGCAGTTCCGCGGTAAATCGTCCGATAGCCAATAATAGCTGTGAGCGGTGCGGGAAATCCGGGTTGTCAATCAGTTCCTTGAAGGTGTGTGTGCACTCGGACTGTCGGCAGGCATACCAACTCTCCCGCAGGATTCCGCATACCCGCACTTCCCGATAGGCAATAGGCGCAGGTGTCAAAGTCCCTAACCGTTGTGCGTTCTCATAGCTACGCCGTGCTTTGCTCTTACCGAAAAGGCCGTACCATAAGCCGCGTAGTATATTCGGTGTTCGGAACTGCTTCACCACCACGCCTTCTGTCAATCGCAGTATATTCCGTCGTGCGTCAATGATTTCCCCTTCCGTCCAGCGGTCAAAATCACCCACTTGTGTCACGGAGCGGAACCGGTTTAGGAACTTACTCCACGACCGATGGTAATGCAGCGGACCGCCTAAGTACCGCTCCATATAGGCGGTGTGGAGCCGGTTCATCGCATCCACGATAGCGCGTTTCTGTTTCTTGGCCGTGTGACGGCGTGAACCGGGAAGAACGCGGTAGTATAAACCTGTTTCGTTCAACCGCACATATCGGCCGCCTAACTCAAACAGACTAATCCAGAAACTCCAATCTTCCCGATAGATCTCTTCGGTACAGAACCCGCCGATGATGAACCAATCTTGCTTGCGGAACAGACTGCTGATGTGAATCATGTTCTTCCGGGCTAACAATTCATAGGAGAATGCCGGCAGTTTCCATTCGCCGCTCTTGGCTCCGAAAAACTCCGCACGACAGCCTATCACGCGCACATCGTCCGCTATCTGTTCCACCGCATGTTCGATATAGGTCGGACTGATCTTATCATCGGCATCTACGGGTAAAATCCATTCGCCTTGCGCTTCACGGATCGCGTGATTGCGTGCGGCACTGACCCCCGCATTGGACTGATGCAGCACGCGCACTTCCGCATGATGTGCCGCAAAACGTTGCGCTACCCGCAGACTCTCATCCGTAGAGCCGTCATCGACAACCACCACTTCGATGGGGCGATAGGTCGATGCTACAATGCTCTCTAACGCTTCCTCAATATACGGGGCAGCGTTATACAAGGGAACTATGACGGATACTAACGGTTTCATATCTTATCGCGACCTTGGGTCAGTTTGCGCAAATAATAGAGCAGCGGGTTTGTATATTTGAGCCGCTTCCACGGACGACTCGAATGCGGTTGGTGTAGTACGGAATTCGTGATCTGCAAGATATTGACGAAACCCATTTGTCGTGCTTGATGACTGATAAACACATCGTACCAGTTCTTCTCCGGATCGAGTTGCGCGAAGTCATATGCCTGCAAAAAGGCCTTGGTCAATAGTGTGCAGCAGAAGGAGAGCCGTTTCTTACATTCCCCGTCTTGCGTCCACCCTTTTGCGTATTCGTAGGGAAAATTAACCTGTCCCTGCTCGTCTACTGTCACGGCTGCCACCATACCGACTTTCGACTTTCGACTAGCAACCATCATCTTATCTATCGTTCCCGGTCGTACGGTCACATCGCTCTCTACGATGACCAGATCTTGTCCGTTCTGAAGAGCTTTGCGTTGAGCGTCAATCAGTACCCAGCGGTAGTTGGGGGACGGGTGATCGATGTGCGCACTGATATGCACGACCTCAATGCCTAACTCGCTCTGTAACGCATCTAACCGTGCGGCATTCTCAGCCGTGGAGTGATCGTCATAGACGCACAGCGTATAACCGCTCTCCGTGATTGCGCGGATCGCCTGCTCTGCCGTCTCCAACGAATCTTTCACCGGCATGATGATATGTACCATTTGGTCCTTTACCATGTACCCATTATTCCTTTCTTTGTAATAACAATCTGTCCTCCGAAACTGTTATCGAACTGCGTACCGATGTCGGCTCCTAAACGCAGTCCAAAGTCCATTCCCCATGCTTGCGGTACGTGTTTGTACACTTCCAACAGCAGCGCGGTGTTTGTGCTGAGTAGCGCACGGCTGGTGTTGTCATTGCCGTAATTGCGGGCATACGAAGCCTTGATGCGGTATCGGAATCCGTATATATCGCCTCGCACACCGATGTGGTGTACGCGTACGCGGCTGTTGAGTGTGTGAACGGTGCCATCCGTGTTATACAACGGCGACGTGATGTAGGGCGTGCCCATGGAGCGGTAGAAATAGTTCCATCCGTTTTTAAACACGCTGTTTTGGTAGTAACAGTCATTACCTGCATAGCATAACCCGTCTCGGTCATGCCACGGACCACTCTGATCCGTCGTATTGAGAAACTCGTACGTCACTCCTTGAATGAACGGCCAACGGGTCTGTTTCATGCATACTCCCCATAACCCGTCCGCGAGGTTCTTGCCCATCCCGATGAAAGCGAAGTTGTCTTCAAAGAAATTCTGCCAATACGCACTCACCTCCCATCCTTGTCCCTTGCCGGTGAGCATGAGTTGCTGACTACCCACATGGTTGCCTTGCGCGTTCTGTTGGTCGTTGTACATGACCCCTCCGCTGTGTGCGGTCAACACATTGATAAAATCATGCCATCCGCTGCCAATATCACCATAGACAGGACTGATACCTCCCCATTCGGCAGCATGATGAAACTCGTAACTGATATTCACCGGTAACTTACCACCAAAGCGCACGGCTGCGAACTTATGATGTACATAACTGCCGCGCATATAGATGTTATCCGCCATCCACGCATGCGTAAAACCGCCTTTCAGTTCGAAATAACCGTAACAACCGGGGAAAGGTACGTACTTATCAATGCCGATCGTGATATGCGGCAGGGGTTGCGCATTGCCTGAGAAAATGAGTGAACCCATACCAAGCAAGCTGTCCTGCGTCTCATAGATCATCGGCTTGATGCCTGCCGTGATATCGAAGATATACAGCCTTACATGCGCGTAGAGTTGATTGAAATAGCCGGTTCCGGTTTTCGGGTACTCCACGCGTCCTGTCAGTTGCACGCCGAAGTCGTAGTCCCACCATCGTTCGGGATGTACCGCTTCCTTATAGATACCGGCTGTGAGGTTTCCTGAGAACGGACTGGTGCTCACATCGCCGTTGGTGTTGCTCGTGAGTAAGAACGGGGCATACGGACCACTCGAAGCGAGTGCACTGACCCCGGCCATCCAGCGCAAGGTGTCCTCTCCTGCGCACACACTGTCCCGGAGGCCCGTCGGCCACCAGTCCCAACTCAACTCGCGGGCACTCATACTCGCGCTGAGTAGCAGCACTATGAACAGGATCTTACTCTTCAAACCAATATAACTTATCTGTTATCGTCCATTCTTCTGTTTCGCCTAACCCTATATACACCCGTTTGCCGACAGCAAAGCACACATGGTTAAACAAGCCTTCCGGCAGGATGGCTACATAATGCCAAGTGTCCGTCTGCGGATCATATCGCCGAATATCGCGCAGCACTTCTCCGGTGGTATTGGCTCCTCCATAGTGGAGTCCGCCGCATAGATAAATAGCATCCTTCGTGGCAGTTGATTTCGCCAAGGTGCGCGTTCGTCCGGGCACAGCCGCACGGCGCTCCCAAGATGTGCCATCCACCAACTCGGCCCACCAGTCCAGACTGTTCCCGTAATAACCCGTGCCCATGAAATGCCGACCTTGGCAGGTGTGACCCGTACCTCCGAACGAGCGGGTGGGGTAACCGTGGAAAGAGACATCCACATCAATGGAATCCCATCGGTTGGTGGCAATATCGTAGCGGAACATATCGCGGCGGTAGTTCCAGCAGAAACCGTATCCGACATACAGTTCGCCTTGCCCGACGAACGAGGTGGCGCAGTCGGTGTAGAAATTGGGATAGTCCGCCAACTGTGTCCATTGTTGCGTAGCCGGTTCGTAGGACCACCAATCCCGCAGATACGAGGTGTCTTTGCTATACCGTCCCAGAAAACCCAAACCGAGATAGACCGTTCCCTCATGCACACAAGCGGTCGCATTAACGCGCGGCGTGAGAGGAGTAGCACCTAAGTTCTCCCATGTGTCCGTCTCCGGGATGTAACACCAGAGATCATTGAGAGATGTTCCGGCACTGTCTCTACCGGCGAAGACATATGCCTTGTCTCCTACCACAAAACTGGTAGCACTGGCTCGCGGGGAAGGCATCGCAGCACAGGTGTGCAGCGTCACTTCCACTTCGGGCATCTCGCTACAGGCCACAAGCGACACCGCCATCAAAAATACTATGTACCATTTACTGTTTACCATTTATTACTAACTCATCTTTCACCATTCGGTGAATATATTGCTGGATATAGGCTTTCAAATAGTCCACCATCGGGGCAATGCGTTCAGGTCCAATCGTATGGACAATGTTTGTATGCAGGCACGGGTCCTCGCGGTAGTCGTACACCGCTACCACCTGTTCGCCATCGAATTGCACCAGCAGGCTGTCCGAGAAAATCTGGAACAGCGGTGCGTTGTAGCACACGGCATACGGATGGTCCTTGATGGTCGTCAGCGCGTCTTCGCCGAATGCCACAAAAGGTTCATCATAGTCCACATACATCAGCACAGACGGCATGATATCCGTTTGGCTGACCACTTCCTCTCGAACCCCGTGTAGATACGGGCTGTTAGGGTGGTAGAACGCAATCGGCACTTCGTACAAGCCTTTCGCGTTCGTGTATTCGGGGGTCTCTAACTCATTCGTATGGTCCGCCGTGATGACAAACAGCGTGTGTTCATACCACGGTTGTCGGCGGACGGTCTCGAAGAACCGTCGCAGCGCGTGATCCGTGTACCCGATGGTCTGATGAATAGGCAGTGTCCCTTTCGGGAACGAGTCCTGGTACTGCTTGGGCACCTTGAACGGATGATGGCTCGAAGCGGTGAACACCGCTGTCATAAACGGTTCTTGCATCGAGTTCATCGTTTCCGCGTAATACTGCAGGAACGGTTCGTCCCAGATGGCCCATGTGCCGTCAAAATCGTCACGGTTGCCGTATTCGTCCATGCCGTAATACGCATCAAAGCCCGCACTCCGGGCATAGGCTTGAAAACCCATACTGCCGTTCGGCGCACCGTGGAAGAACGCCGTGCTGTACCCTTTGCGTTTGAGACAGTCTGCGATTGACGAGACGTGGTTGGTTGAATAGGGGGTGACGATATACGGTTCTATCAAACTCGGTATAGACGACAGAATAGATGGCATGGCATCAATGCTCTTGCGTCCCGATGCAAAGCTGTGCTCAAAAGTGAGCGATTGGTGCATCAGACTGTCCAGAAACGGGGCATAGGTCGGGATATACTCTGTACTGAACGACTCCAGGATGATCACTACGATATTGTCTGTCGGCCCGCTGTAATAACCATACGCCCAAGGTATATGTTCTGGGTTCATGTGTCGCGGCAGTTCCTCTTGCGAGAAATACTGCGGCTCTACATAGCGTGTGTTCTCCAGCGATTTCATCAGCGAGAACGGGGTGTTCAGTACCAACGCCGTCTCCCGCGGGTCGTTGACATACTGCATCGCATTGCTGATGGTGATAGGACGTGTGTAGCGCCCGAAACCGCCGCGGATACCAATGACACCCATATAGACCGTCACAACCAATATCAAACACTCCCGTACATAGTACGTCCACGGCATCTTCTCTTCAATCACAAAGCTCTTGCGTGCGACCCAATAGAGGATGACCAGCACGGCCAGGGCCGTTAAGGTCACGTACCAGTACTGAATCAAGCCTTGCCCCGCAATGCGCAGCAGGTTGTCTTCGTTCGCGAATTCGGAAAAGAACGTACAAGTCGTTCTGCGGTCGGTGAAACGGATGTAAACGATGTCGATTGCGTTGACAAGGAGTCCGATAGCATTCGGAATCCAAAAGAGCCAGAACAAGGTCTTCTGAAATCCGGGATGTTGCCGCCAGCGTGCAGGGAAGGGGAGTAGGATGCCTATCAGATACAGGGAACTGAGGTACAGCACGGCGGTTAAGTCAAACCGCAAACCGCCTGCCATCATCTCCCATAGGTGGGCACCGCTCACGTTCGGAAACAAGGACCCGTTCACCGCGTAGCAAAAAAGGCGCATACCACTGTATAGCGCCATGACCAGCAGTATATTACAAACTGCTACGCTCCACGGATGTCTCCAAAGCCCTTTCACACTTCTTTACTTCTTCTCTTCAACTCGAAGTCGCGTCCTAAGTAGTTCTGTCGTACGATGGGGTTGGCAGCTAACTCTTCCGGCGTGCCGTGGAAAAGGATCTTACCTTCAAACAGCAGGTACGCGCGGTCGGTGATCATCAGCGTCTCATCCACGTTGTGGTCCGTAATGAGAATGCCGATGTTCTTATCCTTGAGTCGCCATACGACGTCTTGAATCTCCTGTACCGCAATCGGGTCCACACCCGCGAACGGTTCGTCCAACATCACGAACTTCGGTTCTATGGCCAGACAACGGGCGATCTCCGTACGGCGTCGCTCACCACCGCTCAAACGGTCACCGAGGTTCTTCCGCACATGTGCCAGGTTGAACTCTTTAATCAGTTGCTCCAGTTTCTCTTTCTGGTACTCCTTGCTGAAATCCGTCAACTCCAACACCGAGCGGATATTGTCCTCTACGGTCATCTTGCGGAACACGCTCGCCTCCTGCGGCAGATAGCCGATACCCATCTTCGCCCGTTTGTACATAGGGTAGGAGGTGATGTCCTTGTCGTTAAGAAAAATCTTACCGTTGTTGGCAGCCACGAGACCGGTCGTCATGTAGAACGTAGTTGTCTTGCCGGCTCCGTTAGGGCCCAACAAACCGACTATCTCGCCTTGCTCCAGCTCGATAGAGACATCATTGACAACCGTTCGCTTGCCGTATTTCTTAATCAGATGTTCTGTTCTTAGTTTATCCATAGTGCAACTGGACAATGGTCCGAATGGACTGCTTCGGTTAGTATTTTGCTGTCTTTCAACTGTCCTCTCAGACTCTCTGTCACCCATAAATAGTCAATGCGCCAGCCTACATTACGGGCACGTGCCCCGGCGCGCCAACTCCACCAGCTGTAGCGTTCGGCACTCTGGTCGAACACGCGGAATGAGTCCACGAGTCCGCTGGCTTCCCATCGGTCCATCCATTCGCGCTCTTCCGGCAAGAATCCCGACACACCGATCTGACGTTCGGGGTGGTTGATGTCAATCGGCTTGTGGCAGATGTTATAGTCACCGCAGATGACGAGGTTGGGGCGCTCTTTGCGCAGTTCTTTCACCCACACCAGGAAATCCTCCAGAAACTCCATCTTGAAGTCCTGACGCACATCGCCTGTTGTGCCACTCGGGATATACGCATCCACTACCGTGATGTCGCCGAAGTCTGCGCGGAGCACACGTCCCTCGCGATCGTACTTCGGGTTACCCATGCCGACAACGACCTTGTCCGGTTCCTGCTTGCAGAAAATAGCTACGCCCGAGTACCCTTTCTTCTCGGCGGAGTGGATGTAACTGCGATAGCCTAACTCCTGCATCGCCATCACATCAATCTGTTCCGGCTGCGCCTTGCTCTCCTGAATGCAGAACACGTCCGGATCTTCGCTTTTCAGCCACTCCAACAAACCTTTGTTGATGGCGGAGCGAATACCGTTGAGATTATAACTAATGATTTTCATGAATCAATCGACCGTTCAGGTCGTACGTATTGTTATTGCGAATAATCAGTACTTGTCCGTCGCGCAGCACTTTCTGCACATGCACTTCGGAGTCCGGAGTGTTCTCTATTCCTTCCGGCCAACCGCCGTTGTAGAGGAACGTGATTGTACCATCCAGCGTGCGTTTGATATCCTCGATCTCATGTCCCTCAAAGTCATACCACTGCGTTGCACCTTTCGGGAACAGATCGGTTGTGGCACCATAGGAAGAGGTGTTCTTTTTGGCTTCGATGATATCGATACCCAGGTTGCCGGACGTGTTGTTCACCGTGTTCTGCGACCATTTGGTGGCGCTATATTGCACTTTGGTGATCATCATTCCGTATCCGGGCAGGTACTTGTCCCAACCAGCTTTGGTACGGGACTCCAGCAGATAGAACGTCTTCGGTTGCGGATTCAGTCCGTCCAGGTTATGCGCATCTCCGTCGCACAGCAACAAGGCCTCTTTGTACTTGTCCAACAGTCGCAGCGTCACATTCTCCGGTTCGGTCAGCACACGCGGAGTGATCCAGCCCATGAACCAGCGCTCGTAAGCGGAGTAGCAGGGTGGTGTGTTGCCGTCATTGAGGTACGGACCGTAGTCCATGATGTCCCACTCGCACATCGTACGATGCGAAGCGTTGTTAGTTGCGTAGAAATCAGGCAGACCCATTACGTGGCTGAACTCGTGGCAGAACGTACCGATACCGCAGCGTTTGCCGCTTTGGCCGTCTATCTCATTCAAACAGCAGTAGTGGTCCACGGTCTTGCCGTTGAGCTTGATCTGCATGCCGGTATAACTCAGTTCATATTGGTGCGGCCAAATGGTAGTGGCTGCTCCGCCGTCCGCTTCGCCTTTGCCGGCATAGAGCACAACAATCCAATCGACATAGCCGTCGTTGTTGCTGTCGTATTTGCTGAAATCAGCGCCTGCGTCAGCTGCTAACTGACATGCCTCGCGCACCATCTCGTCCGGGTGCTTGTCGTCGCCGTTCCAATCATTGGAGCCGTAGTAACTCACATTCCTGCTTACCGTCACAGGGCCTACGACATCGATCTCCATATCGTACTCTCCCCAACTCTGGTCGTAGAAATACTGGTGAATGGAACCCGTTGCTCCATTGTACGTGTAGTCCTCGCCCATGGCCCATTCGGTCATATCTTTGTTGGTCTGTTGAAACTCTTTGTCTTGGAAACTAACCAAGATGATGATACCTCTCGGTGCTAACAGACGGTCGGTTCCCGTCTCTTGTTTGGCACGACGTGCTTTGGCCATGCGGCTTTGACCTTTTGCCTTTAGCCTTTCGCCTTTACGCTCCTCGCTCATTGGTAGGAGCGTCTCTTCGTCTAACCAGTTTCCATTCGCATCCGTGATGTAATGGAAGGTCTCATCTCCGTTCAGGAACACGGTCTGTTCGGTTCCGTCTGCTGCTGTCCGGACAACACCACCACGGCGTGCCGGTACGGCTATCGCACTCACTGCGACAGCGCATAGTGCTACTATGCCCACTAATTTCCTCATAATAATACAGTTTAAAATCTCAATCTTCAATTCACAACGCTTTCTTTACGCCGTGCTTCTCCAGCCACCGTTGTTCGCACTTGCAGCGCTTCTCGGCATTATGTGCCTTGCGGCAGCTGATGACCACTTTGCCCTTGCGGTTAGTCTTTACGTACTTCAGCCAGCCTTTGTTATTCTCCTTGATCTGCCAGCCGTCTTCGGTCATCATCCAGTGCATGTGTTCGTCTCCGCGCAGGTAGGTGCGCAGCGTGTCGCCGTTCGGTTGAACGCGCTCAATGATCCCGCGATAAGCAGGCACTTTGGCCGGGCCGTCTGCATAGCAGATCCCAACCCCCATCATAGCCATTACGGCTATCATCCAAACAATCTTTCTCATTTTTGTATTGTATTAAATCTGTATTCTGTGTTTTGTGTTCTGTCAACTGTTGGCTGCTGTCCGCACTTTCTTGAACAGTTCGCTGGCAAACACGAAATCGTTCAGTGCTTCGTTGTCGCTATCCATGATCTCGTGTCGGGATCCCTGCCACTCTTTCTTGCCGTCTTTGAGGAACAGCACATTGTCGCCGATCTCCATGATGGAGTTCATGTCATGGCTGTTGACGATCGTACAAATATTGAACTCGCGTGTGATATCGTGTATCAGTGCATCAATCACCAGACTCGTTTTCGGATCCAGGCCTGAGTTGGGTTCGTCGCAGAACAGGTACTTGGGTTCGAGCACGATGGCGCGCGCGATAGCCACACGTTTCTGTTGACCACCGGAGATTTCGCTCGGCAGCAAGTCCCACACTTTTTCCGGCATCTCCACGCGCCTTAAGCAGAACTCTGCTCGCGCGCGTATTTCCTCTTTGGTCTTGTGCGAGAACATCTCCATTGGGAACAGTACGTTCTCCATGACGGTCATGGAGTCAAACAGCGCTGAACCCTGAAACAGCATGCCCACTTCGCGGTGGAGCAGGCGGATGTCTTTGTTGCGCATCTCCGCCAAGTCCCTTCCGTCGTACAGGATCTGTCCGCTGTCCAGCGGGTGTAACCCGATCAGGCACTTCATCAGCACGGTCTTACCCGAGCCCGATTGACCGATAATCATGTTGACCTCCCCGTCTTTCATCCGGGTGCTCACATGGTTCAGTACCACTTCCCCGTCGAACGACTTCACTATGTCTTTTACTTCAATCATAAGAGCAGTTTGGATAAAATGAGGTCTAAAAACAAAATCATGATATTGGAGTTCACCACGGCACTCGTGCTGGCACGTCCGACATCGAGCGCACCGCCTCTGACGTTATAGCCGTAGTAACTGGCCATGCTGGTGATCACAAATGCAAAAATGAGCGCTTTGATGATGGCGTACCAGATGAAGTAGGGGTTGAACGCATATTGTACTCCGATTAGGTAGTCGTGTACGGTGATGATGTCGGTGAACGCGCCTACTGCCCAGCCGCCTACGAGGCCGGCTGTGGTGGAGATGATGAACAGGAACGGCATCATGCTCATGAACGCCAATATCTTGGGCAGAATGAGATAATTGGCACTGTTCACACCCATGATCTCCATGGCATCGATCTGCTCGGTGATACGCATGGTACCGATCTCCGAAGCGATGTTAGAACCTACTTTTCCGGCGAGAATGAGACACAGGATAGTGCTGGAGAACTCCAACAATAAGGTATCACGCGTCAGCAGACCTGTGATATAGGTCGGCAATAACGGGTTCTCCGTATTTGTTTTGGCCTGGATGGTGAGAATGGCACCGATGAAAACGGAGATCAGCAGCACAATAGGCAGCGACTGCAAGCCCTGCTTCTCCAACTCACGACTGTACTGCCGCCAGAACATACGCTGCCGATCCGGTAATCGCAGTACTCGGCCCATCAGAAGCATGTATTCCCCTATGTGTTGAAAGATATGCATATTACTCCAACTTACAAAAAACGTGCAAATTTACTACAAATTTCGCACATATGCAAGATTTTTACTAAAAATTAGTAAAATAGTTGCAATTTTGCAATAAATACAACATTAAAAACACAAAAAGAGCACCTCGCGAAGAGATGCTCTTGAAAATGTTGCATTTCGGAATTGGGGTCACATCGGACTCACATCGGAGTCAAGTCGGAGGCAAATCCTACCCAATTTGAGTGCAATTTCACGTGCTATAAATGTCTTATTTGACCACTACACCTTGTGCGTTGTAGATCACGCCGTTCTTCTCAATGAAGAGTTGTCCGTTTTCGAAGAACTTAATAGATTTAACCTCAGCATCGGTGTTATCAATACCGGTAGCGATATCGCCAAACGTAGCTGCAACGGTTACAGCCTCTGCAGGCATCGTGAAGCTGATCGGAGCGCCCGGAGCTGTTTGTACCATCTCTGTGCCGTTATAGGTGAGGCTATTCAGGGCGTATCCTTCGTTGGAGGTGATATTCATCACTACTTCCTCATTCGGGAATGCAATAGTCCAACCGGTAACGGTACCACCTTCGCCGATGTTATAAGTGATCGGGTACATCCAGGTTGCGATCGGCTCATCGATCATGATCTGCTTGATAACAACGGTCTTGTCAGAGGTCGTCTGGAGCTTAACAAGTTTCTCAATCGCAAAGGGAACCACCAAATCTGCCACCTTATTGTTGGTCGGAGTCAGAGTCAATGTGTCACTTCCGGCAATCGCCAAAACCGGATCACCAACATAACCGAACTTGATGCGGAGGGTCGTACCCTGCAGTACGTTGCAAGCGAGGTAACCGCCTTTTTTCTTGATCTTCAGACCCAGATACGGTTCGTTACGAGCGGCACCCTTGCTGTTATTGAGCGAATCCAGAGCGTCGATATTCTTGTAATCGTAGAAGTTCACATCCAGAGCAGACTTAACATCATGACTCTTACCGTTATTTATAACCATTCCCTCGAAATCAATCGATTGAGCATAAGCCTTCACGAACTTGCCATAAAGGGTCAGGTCTGCGTTGACGGCAGCGGTGAGGTCAGCCTCGGAAGTCAGCTCTGCATCGGTGTACCAGCCTTGGAACTCAGCCAGCGGCTTAACCTCATACTCGCCATACTTGGTTGCGCTCTCGCCCGCCTTAACGGTCTCCTCGCCCAGCACGGTTGCACCGTCCTTGTAAGTGATGGTAACGGTTGCGGGCTTAACGGCGGTGATGGTGTAGGTGTGCTCGCCTACAGTTTGTTGAGCCTGCCATTTGCCATCGGGGTTCAGTGCAGCTACTACATCGATTTTCTCGCTCTTTGTGCTCGGCTCTGTCTCACCAACATAATAGGTGTCCGTCTGTACGGTGAAGGTAACGGTCGGAGCCTCTACATACTCATTGGTGAGATCCAGACTCAGCGCGCCATAGAGAGTAGCCATCTGAGTGCCTGACAAAGCCTCATCATTGACTGCCACGCCGCCGAGAGTAACATCTACATGGTCAACCTCTTTGGTCTCGCGCACCCAGACGCGGATACCCAGGATGTTTACCGTCTGGTTGTCTCCGAGGTTAGACTGTTGTTGACCGTTAATAATGGCTTTCTTGATTTGACGAGCTAACATGACAGCTTTGAAATCGTAGCCGGACAGGTCAATCTTCTGCCAGATAGCATCCTCGTAGCTTTTAGTTGCCTTGTACGTCTCGGTTTTTCCCATAGCAACGACCGTCTGGTTAAGCAGCTGAGATGCTTCTTCCCATCCTGCCCAAGCAACACTGGTGTTGTTGGTACCATTAGGTGCCCAGAATACTTCGATAGAATCGATAGGAGCATCTGCTGTGATGCCGAAATAAGGGGTCGGAGATGCTGCACTCATGTCAGTACCGCCACCTAATGCAACGTACTGAATACCACTGAAATTGCCTTTCCATGCAGAAGCATCCGAGGAAAGAACAATGCCGTCATGGTTTGCAAATACGGTTGCGAAATCGTCTGCTCCCCAATCGTAAGAACCATAATTCGGCTCTGCTGCCCACAAGCTAAAGCTTGCTAATACGGCAGCTGCTAATGTGAAAATTTTTTTCATTGTGTTTTTTGTTTTTGTTTTAGTTAAACGAAAAATTGGTTTTTATAGTGTTTTGATAACTATACTTTGCAATTCGGGTACAAAAGTACTACTTTTTACGCACATACGCAAATATATTAGGTGGAAAAATTGATTTTCGGCAAATTCCGTCAATTTTTACACATTCAAAATGTCGAAGAAATGGTTCGGTAATAGAAACTTGCAACATTATATCATTTTTTTATGCTGTAAATTTGCGTATGTCAGAAAAAAGCAGTAACTTTGCACGCTTTTACGAAACGAACTGTATAATAAACTTAATAAGAATACACATGAAGAGGATTGCAATTGTTGCAGTATTGTGCAGTCTGGTGATGGCTGCTAACGCTGTTCCCGCGCGTCGGGGATGGCAAACACGCACGCAAGCAGATGGTACAACCATCGAAGTGCAGGTGATTGGTGATGAGTTTTACCACTACACGATTAATCGTGACGGTAAACAGGTACGTGAGATCAACGGCATGTATGTCGAAATAGGCGAGGCTCCTACGCCCGCAGTTGCGAAAGCACGTCGTGCGAAAGGTGTTGCTCGCCGTCAGCGTAAGGATATCGGTACCGAACCGAACATGGCACCGAAGGGAGTGGTTATCTTGGCGAACTTCTCGAACAAGAGCATGCAGAGCGGTCACACGCAGGCTACTTTTGACGAGTTGTGCAACTCGCTGAACTGTACGGTTAATGGAGGCTATCCGTCTGCAGGTCAGTATTTTGCAGATCAGAGTAACGGATCTTATCGTCCGCAGTTTGATGTGTTTGGCCCGGTGACCTTGAGCCGCAATGTGGCTTATTACGGAACAGATGGTGAAGAAGAGGGCGATGATCAGCATGCTACTGACGCAGTGGTAGAAGCATGCCGTTTGGCCAATGACCAATTCATCATCAACTGGGCTGACTATGACTCGAACAATGACGGCTATGTGGACTTCGTCTATGTAATCTATGCCGGTAAGGGTCAAGCCGATGGCGGTACGTCGGAGACCATTTGGCCGCATAACTGGGAAGTAAGTTCTGCTATCAGCTCCGGTTATTGCACCTATACAAGCACACAGCGTACGCTTGGTGGTAAGAAGATCGAGAACTATGCGATGTCGAGTGAGATGTCGGGTAGTGCGTTAGGAGGTATCGGTACGCTCTGCCATGAGTTCGGTCACGTAATGGGTTTGCCTGATTTCTATGACACCAACTACGGTACCAACTATGAGAGCAGCCTGACTCCGAACGACTGGGATGTAATGGATGGAGGTGCCTATAATGATGATGGTCATTGTCCTCCGTACTACAGCCCATGGGAGAAAGAGTTCTTCGGCTGGCACACGACCATTAACTTGGGCAACGAAGGCCAGAATGTAACGCTCTATGCGAACGGTACGCAGAACTATCAGGCTTATCAGATTAATTCGAGTGGCAGTTATGTAGGTCCGACCACTGCCGGTGTACGTTATTATATTGAGAACCGCCAGGCACAAGGATGGGATGCTCCGTTGACCGGTCACGGTATGCTGATTTGGAAGGTGAACTTCAATGCCACCAAATGGACGAACAACGAGCCGAACAATACGGCGAACAATCCGTACTATACTATTGTATCTGCTTCCGGTAACAAGATCGGCTGGGACGGTAGCACGGACAACTGTCCGAAGAACACCTTCCCGGGAACAAAGAAAGTGACCTCTTGGAACGGAGTGAGCGGCAAGCCGCTGTTGAACATTGCGGAGAGCAATCAGGTAGTTACGTTGACCTATATTGAGGAGCCGAGTATTGTAACCGATCCGTTCAATGTGCAGTTCATGGCCTTTGGCAAACTGTATGAGACCGTACAGAGTACGGGTAAACTGGTGTTGCCGGCAACGGATCCCGTAGCTTGTGCTGATGGACGCGTATTCGTAGGTTGGTGCAGCCAGGCTAATTACAGCAGCCAGACCACCGCTCCGACGTTTGCGAAAGCAGGCGATGTAGTAGCAGAAGGCGCTGTTTTCTATGCGGTATTCGCTGATCAAGAAGGTGAAGGAAGTGCTGAAACAACTTGGGATCTGGTGACCAATGCTTCCTCGCTCAAAGCAGGCGATGTGCTGGTTATGGCTTGCAGTTCAAAGGGCTTTACTGCCGGTGATATATCTAATCAAATCATGGCTTCCGTTGAATCGACCTTTAGCAGCAACAAAAACCAAATTACATCGCTTGGCAGTGAGACGGTTGAATTGACGTTAGGCGGTAGTACGGGCGCTTGGACATTGAGTTCTACCAGCGGTTTGTTAGGCGCAACAGCAGTGAAGAAACTGGCTTGGGGTAGCGGTACAACGACTTGGAGTATCAGTATCTCCGGTGACGACGCTACGATTCAAAGTACTACAGAGAGTTACGGCCGTTTCCTGTACAATGTGAGCAGCCCGCGCTTTACGACCTATTCTTCCAACACCAGCGCTTCGATGTTGTTGCCGCAATTGTATCGCAAGACAGGCGGTGGTGCCTCGTATAGTAATTTCAGCACAGCTTGCACGAGCGGTACGGGTGTTGAGCAGGTAGAAGTAGCTCCTGCCGCACAGAAAGTGATCCGCGACGGCCAGTTGGTAATCATTCGTGGTGAGGAAGTTTATACCGTAACCGGTGTGCGCGTTCAATAATTGATGCAAAAAATCCTGAAACATAGCGTTTTAGCATGCTTGTTGGTGATCTGTGCGGCTTATTGCCGCGCAGAACTGACAGGCCATACGCATGACTTTAACGAAATGCGCGGTGTCTCTCCTACCTTGTTGTGGAGTAAAAGTCCGGACTATACGTACGGCGCAGCCACGATTCCGCCTGTCTTGGCGTATCAAGGTGCAAACGGAGGAACGTTTGATTATGAATCAAGCCTCTATGTGTTTAAATTGGCGGGTAACGGCAGTACGATGGAGACGCTGTCGGCAGTGGAGGATTTGACGAAAATCGAGATCATATTTTCCTCCGTTGATGCCTATTTGGAGTTTTATGTCTCTTCGGACGATGGCGCTCATTGGACACAAGTGACGGAAGGAATAAAAACAGTCTTAACTAGTAAGGAAGTGCCGATGCCGGCGAAAGGGAACTATCGGATTAAGATCGAGCGAACAAAGAGTTCGGCAATAAACATCCAGGCTGTAATCTATTACACCGATCCCTGTAACTGTTTGCGGGTAGTGACCGAATGACGGTAGAAAACGATATATTGATTCCGTTTCAGGCGCAGTTGCTCAACGAGCAGAAAGAGGTGCTTTTTACGCCGGCTGGCGTGAGTATGCGGCCGTTCATAGAGGGTGGCAAGGACAGTGTGGTGCTCAAGTCTGTAACGGCAGAGCCGCAAGTGGGGGATATTATCCTGGCAAGTGTGGCGACACCGAACGGAGGAAAGACCTATGTGCTGCATCGTTTAATCCGCATACAATCAGTCGAGAAGGGTAGAATCTATATCTTGCAGGGCGACGGAAATTTAGTGGGCGAGGAGACCTGTAGCCGCGAGGATATCATCGGCCGTGTGACAGCCATTCAAACCCCTTCCGGAAGCCGCAAATGCCTGACTAGGGGGCGAATATGGTATCACTTGCTGCCTATCCGCAAATGGCTGCTTAAGATTTATCGCCACACATGGTTGAAATGGAATTATTAATGATAAAATGGTAAAATGGCTTTATGAAGACAATCGAGGGTTTTAAACTGCGTAAATTAGGCAACGAGTACATTTTGGTGGGAGAATCGATGTCGCTGATCAATTTCAATAAGATGATCACGCTCAACGAGACGGCGGCTTTCCTTTGGCAGCAAGCGGAGCAGGGTGAGTTTGATGCGAATAAGTTGTGCAAGGCATTGTGTGCGGAGTATGAAGTAGAGCCGGCTCAGGCGCTCCAGGATGTAGAGGCGACTCTGAAAGCTTGGAAAGAAGCAGGAGTCATTGAGTGATGTACAAAGGGACAATGTACAAAGGATAAAGGACTGATTTTTAAGAATCGGCTACACCTTATTATTAATCGTGCGCGTACGCGTACGATTTTTTTGTTATATCAAAAAAAAGTAGTAATTTTGCGCGTTTTTTGGTACGAATTTTAAGAATAACAAAAAAATTATAATTAAGGTATGAAAAAATTTTACGTATTGTTTTTAATTGCTCTGCTTGGTATGGGTCAGGCTTGGGCAGTTTCCAAAACTAAATTGACCGTTAACATCAGCGGTAACGGTCAAATTGCCGTGAACACCTCTGCGGCGCAACCTTCGAGTTGGTCCTCTACGAGTGTGACCAAGGAGCAGAGTCACGGAGGTGTTACAATAGGTGCAACAGATACCTATTACATCTGGGTGAACCCGAGCACGGGTTATTACTGTTCTGGTGTAAGTGACTGCTCTTGGGATAATAATGGTTACTATACCATTTCGTTCAAGGGAAGTACTTTTACTACCGAGAAAACCGTTACGGCGACTTTCGTTGGTAACTCGTACACGTTGACCTTTGACGGCAACGGTGCTACAAGCGGATCGATGGCGAACCAGAGTTTCGTCTATGGTACGGCGCAGAATATCCGCGCAAATGCCTTCGAACGTGCTTTCACGGTGACGTACAATGCCAATGAGGGCGAGTGCGCTGAGACCTCGGCGAATGCTAACGCTGAGTTTGCGGGATGGGCAAAGAGTACGAATGGTGAAGTAGTTTATACAAATCAACAATCTTTGAGCACTCCGACTCCGCTTCCTTCGCACAACAGCACGATCAATCTGTTTGCTAAATGGAATGAGGCAACGGTCGTTCTGCCGGAAGTAAGCCGTGAGGGTTTGCTGTTTGACGGTTGGTATAACGGCGATGTATGGGCAGGAAATATCGGTGATACGTATGTAGTTACCGCTGATGCTGAGTTAACGGCGCATTGGGCAGCGAAGCGTACGCCTGTTTTTGTGCTGGACAAGACAGAGATTGAGTTGGACCAGACCGCCCAACTGACAATGAGTAATGTCAATAACCCTGCTATTGAGATTAATCCTACGGGCATTGTATCTTACGATGCAGAGAGCGGTGTGTTAACCGGTATCGGCGTAGGTGAAGTGACAATCACGGCTACCCAACAGGAAACGGATGAGTTGTCGTATAAGCAGGAAGAGTTGACGCTGAATGTAACCAAGAAAACGGCATCGTTGTCGGTGCTGCTGAGCGGTATTGAGCAGAATAGCGTTGTTATTTATCAAGGTAAGACAACGACCGTATCGTTCAATAAAGTATCGGACGCTGAGGTGGTAGTGGAAGCTATCAGCGGTGCGCAGCATGCTTCGTACTACAACGGTGTGCTGACAGCCGGTGAGATTGGTACGGCTACGTTCCGCGCTACATTGCCGGAAACGGATACGTACAAGAGCACGTATGTTGATTTTACGGTTGAGACCCAGAAAGATCCGGTTCACCTGCCGATGGATTTCACGCAAGCTTTGTGGAATAACCCGGATATTAAGGTAGGAACGAACAAAACTGTAGAATGGGATGGCGATAATGGTATTCACCTTGGTGACGGCTGGGGTGGAGGTGCGACCTACAACGATAAATGGGTAACAATCCATTTTGTGGGCATTCCGGATAAACTGACCTTCGAGTACAGTTATGACTATAAGACGGAAGGAACCAAGCCGTCGGCTGTAGGACCGTTCCAATCAACGGATCCAAATACAATGTATTTCCTCTTTGTAGAGGAGAGTGCAGACAATAACACATGGTCGGCACTGACTTGGCAGGATACGGATCCGTTCCGTAACTCTTGGAAGCAATCGGGTGCTTTGCAGTTGAAGAAGACGACGCGTTACGTGCGTCTCCACTATAATGCGAACCTCGGTGCATACTACCGCAATATCCATATCTCGGAGTTGAAGTATGTAGATGATCCGGTTCCGGCAAGTGTGGACTTCGGTACGAAGATCATTTACAGTGGTGAGGAGAGTGCAACTGTGAATGTGAACTGGTGTAACATCGCACCGCTGAGTGTGACTTGTACCAACCCGAAATTCACGGTTAGCCCTTCGAGCTTTGCGAACTACGATCAGTATGGTTCTCAGGCTATTACGATTGGATACACCCACACCGATGAGGTAGGTGATTTCAGCGGCGAGGTTGTTATCAGTAACGGTAATGATACGTATACGAAGACCATTCCGGTACATGCGCAGACGACCAAGCGTATTCAGACGATTAACTGGAACGCAGTCCTGGAGGGTACCGGTTTTGCAATGAATGTAGGTGAGCAATATCCGGACGAGGTGATCACAGTGATTGCTACTGCACAGAACGGCGGACAGATCGTCTATACGTCAAGCGACAACGATATCATCGAGGTAGTGGATGATACGATCTTGGTTGCTAAAGCAGTTGGTACAGCAGAAATCACAGCTTATCAGGCCGGAGACAATGAGTACGCAGAAGTAACGGATACGAGGACCTTCAACGTAACGATGCTGCAGAAGCAGACCATCACATGGGAGCAGAACCTCTACGGTCTGTTAACCACCAGTGATTCGGTTGAACTGACTGCAACGGCAACAAGTGGCATGGAGATCACGTATGTGTCTGCGGATGAGAGTGTTGTACGTGTAGAAGGAAATGTGCTGTATGTAGTAGGTGAGGGCGAGACCTATATCACTGCTACGCAAGCAGGTGGCTTGGATTCGCTGGATGTAGAGTGGTTGGAAGTAAGCGCAGTGAACTACGTGATTGTTCGCAACCCTGCATCACAGTGTAACGAGATGGCAATGACGCAGGCTTCGCTGGAGTTGAATGCCGATCATTTGTCGCAAGAGTTTGCTTTGGTTGGTGTTCCGGCAGGTCTGACCTTTACCGCTAAGCACGGCGAGAAGAGCACCCAGTGGGGTACCGGCGCAAGTTATGCTACCTTGGTAGTAGAGCAATATTCGTTCAGAAACGGTGTTTGGGATTGGTATCAGGTATTTAACCAAGTTGTAGGTACAGATGCAGCCAATTACGGCGAGTTTGCATTGGATGAGTCGGCAACGAAGATTCGTTTTGCAACCGGTGAGCGTGCGACTAATCATACCATTACGAACATCCGTGTACCGCGTAAGAAGTTCATGCGTGCAGATGTAACGGCTATCGATGAGGAAGCAGAGGCGAATGCGATCTGGCAGAAGACGATCACAGTTAGTCACTCGAATATTGACCTGATGACCGTTACGACGGCTCGTGGTGTGATCAGCCTGAACACAGCTACGTTGGGCGAGGGTTGTGGTGACTTCGGCGACAACGCATTCATTGCATCCTTTACGACGACACAGAAGGGTATTGAGTACCTGGATACGATCATTGTTACCGATGGTAAGGCACAGCCGACCACGTTGCTGATCCCTGTACGTTTGGTAAGTACCGGTCTGAAGCAGCATATTAGCGACTTTACATTGCCGACTACGTGTCTGACAATGGATGAAGTGGAAGTATTGCCGACAACGGCGACGAGTGGTCTGGAGGTTGTTTACCTCAGCTCGGATAGCACGATCGCTTATGTAGAGAACAATCAACTGGTGATTCTGTCTGCAGGAACGGTAAAAATCATCGCTTACCAGGCAGGTGACGAGCGTTATAACGAGGCTTCGCTCGCTAAGACGATTGATATCCAACTGACTCCGAGTCAGATCATTGAGGCTCCTACGGCTACGGAGATGGCTATCGGCGCTCCGCTGAGCATGTCTCAACTCCAAGGCGGTCTGGCTAATGTAGAGGGTACGTTCGCTTGGCAGAATCCGGATCAGATCATGAACGAGGGTGGATTTGCTACTGTAGTGTTCACTCCGACGCTGAGCAATATCTATGCTCCTGCAACGGCAGAAGTACTGGTGCCGGTTGTGGCTAACCCGACTCTTTATTTCGAGTACACGGCAGAGTTCTGCGAAGGCGATTCTATCGAACTTTACGGCGAGATGATGGAGGCTGTAGCAACCGAAGAGGGTGAGCCGATTGAGCTCACGTTCGAGGGCGCTAACCAGTACGGCGGTGACTCGATCGTTTACCTGACGATTATCGTACATGAAGCTGAATATGTGGAACTCTATGACACCATGTATATTGGTGACACGCTGCGTGTAGAACCGGGTGTTTGGACCGAGAGCGAGTATCAGATGGTACTGGATCAAGCTGAGTATCCGATGGACGCAGAGAACGAGTTCGAGTTAGTTCAGCATACCCAGACCGAGTTCGGCTGTGATAAGACCATTGTATGGTATGTCAAAGTCACGAAGAAGCCGGTAGGAACAGGCATTGAGGATGTACAAAGTGACGATGTGAAGTGTACGAAGATACTGCGTGACGGTGTGATTTATATCCGCCGAGATGGCAAAGAATACACCATCACAGGATTGGAAGTAAAGTAATTTACACTGATTAATATGTAAGCGGTGCAGAGGACTCTGTACCGCTTATTTTTGTATACGATTTTTAATAATCGGCTATACCTTATTATTATTCGCACGCACGCACACGTAAAAATTTGCACAAATCAAAGATTTGTATTAATTTTGCACGCTATTTTGAGGCTAAAGATTTAGAATTTGTGCATAAAATCTTAAAAATCGTCAATTTTGCAAAGTACACTTGACAAATATAACTCACAGGGCGAGATAGTGATCTATCAGACGGAAGACGGCAAGGCATCGTTGGATGTTATGCTGGAGAATGAAACCGTTTGGTTGACACAAGAGCAGATGGCGACTTTGTATGACCGCGATAGGACTGTTATTACGCGCCATATTAAGAATATTTTTGCTGAAGGAGAACTTGATGAAAAAAGCAATGTGCATTTTATGCACTTTCCTTTTTCTGATAAGCCGGTCGGACTTTACAACCTCGATGTCATTATCGCAGTAGGTTATCGGGTGCGCAGCCAGCGAGGCACACAGTTCCGCAAATGGGCGACCGAGCGACTGAAGGAGTATATTGTTAAGGGCTTTACGATTGATGCAGAGCGGTTGAAAGGCAATGCCGGCGGACAATACTGGTACGATCTGTTAGCGACCATCAAGGATATCCGCTCGTCGGAGAAAGTGCTCTATCGTCAGGTATTGGACTTGTATGCAACGAGCGTGGACTATGATGCCAAGGCAGAGGATACGATCTTGTTCTTTAAAATGGTTCAGAATAAGTTGCATTATGCCACGCACGGACAAACGGCTTCGGAGTTGATTTATCATCGTGCAGACGCAGAACAGCCGTTTATGGGTTTGACAACCTTCAAGGGAACGCACCCGACGCAGGCAGATGTAGTGATCGCAAAGAACTATTTGAGCGAAGAGGAATTGAGGAAGTTGAACAACATGGTATCGGGTTACTTTGACTTTGCGGAGAACAGGGCTATTGAGCATATCCCGACGACCATGCGTGAGTACAGAGAACTGTTGGATCGAATCCTTTCGGCGAATGGATCACCGGTATTGGATAATGCAGGAAGCATCTCGGCAGACGAGGCTCGTGCCAAAGCGATTGCGGAGTACCGCAAGTACCAAGTCCGCGCCCTCACACCGGTAGAACAAGCCTACTACGCTTCGCTGAAAGCGATAGAGGCAACAACTAGGAAGAAATAATAAGCAATATGCCGCAACAGGAAGCCATAAAACTATTCGAGCAAGCGAAGATACGCACCGTTTGGGATGAGGACCAAGAGAAATGGTTCTTCTCGGTGGTGGATGTAGTGGAGGTTTTAACGGATAGTGCTAATCCAACGGACTATCTGAAGAAAATGCGTAAACGTGATCCGGAACTTGGTGAGTTCCTAGGGACAAATTGTCCCCAGGTACAAATGACAACGGTAACGGGAAAGAAACGTTTGACATTAGCAGGGGATTCCGAACAGATTCTACGCGTTATACAATCCATCCCGTCGCCAAAAGCTGAGCCGTTTAAGCGTTGGTTGGCAAAAGTGGGTGCAGAACGTTTGAATCAACTGCAAGATCCGGAATTGAGTATTCAGCAGGCTTTGCGGGATTACAAACGCCTTGGTTATTCGGATAATTGGATCAATCAGCGGCTGAAGAGTATTGAGATCCGCAAGGACTTGACAGACGAGTGGGATCAGCACGGCGTGCAAGAAGGGCAAGAATACGCAACGCTTACGGATATAATCTATCAGGCATGGTCGGGAAAGACAGCGCGGCAGTACAAGAAGTTTAAGGGGCTGAAGAAAGAGAACTTGCGCGACAATATGACCAATGAGGAATTAGTGCTGAATATGTTAGCAGAATTGTCCGCGACAAGTATCACGAGAGCGCGTGACCCGAAAACGCTCGATGAAAACAAGCAATGTGCAGCTGAGGGAGGAGATGTAGCGAGAGTTGCACGAGAAGAATTAGAAGCCAAAACCGGCAGAGAGGTGGTAAGTCCGTTGAGCGCAAAACGCTTCTTCGAGGGACAAGAACCGAAACTGGACTTGCCGGAAAGTGAAAAGGACCAAGTGAAAAGGACCAAGTAAAAAGGACCAAGTAAAGAGAAATAGAAAGTGACAAAGTGTCAAAGTGTCAAAGTGTCACGACAAATTTTAAAACCGTCAAACCGTCAAACCGTCACGACAGTTTTTTAAGAGCGACACAGCGACACGACAAAAATTGAAGTTTGCCAACTTTGCCAACTTTGCCACAACAAAAATAACAAACAACGAATTTAAGGTATAGAAAGATATGAAAAATTTTTACAAAGTAAGTAATACTATCGTTGACAACCCGAGAATGGACCGTAAGCGGACCGTAGTTGGACCGATGAAGGACCGAGTAAAGTCTAGGATTAGTCCGATAAACCACCGACTTTGGACCGTAATTGCCCCGATGCTGTTCGTTGCATTCGGCCTTTTCGGCGTGAATGAGAGTGTGTGGGCGACAGATTGTAATTATACTCTAAATGACGCAGTATTAACAAAGCCTCATGATTGGTATAGAACAGTTGTGTTCGTAGGTTGTTATAAGATTAATGATTTTGAAATAGGTTATGTGAATAATGAGTATGGTATTTCGCACATTCAAGTGTCAGGTGAATTTTCAGGATTTACCTCTGGAGCAGCCAATCAAACATTTACTTTGCAATATAAAATAGATAATGGAGATTGGCAGACGCTTGGTTCTGGAGTGAATATTGGAAAGCACAAAAAGGGTGCAGCGTATACAAATATTTATAATTCTGATATAAATATTGCTGGAGCCTCTGGCCGAAAGGTTTATTTTAAATTAAAATGTGATAATCCCGGAGTTGACTTTACAGATACGAAATACCCGTTAGTGTTGAATGTCGCTGTTCGTATGAAAAAATCATTACCGACATCAGTGGCAAATATTAATTTTGGTGATGTAACTATTGGAAACACCCCGGATTCAACTCGTACTATAGTTTATAGTTGCGAAGCAACAGGAAAGACGATGGGTGTAACTCGTAAGTCCGGATCTACTGATTTTACAGCATCTTTAAGTAACGAAAATCTTGATTGTTCAGGCACTCGTACACTTACTGTGCGCTTTGCTCCATCTTCTGAAGGTTCAAAATCTGCTACATTTGAAGTAAGTAGTAATAATGGCGCAAATAGCGTGTCTTTTACGGTTTCCGGAACAGGAAAACCAGTTGTGGCACCTGTATATAGGTGGAGAGATGTAGAGACGACCTCCAAGGATATGAGTGATAGTTTATTTGTGGAGGGCTCTTCTCTAAATCTAAATACATTATGGACGAGTAGTAATACTACGAGTGTGAAAGTATATAAGAAAATTAAATTTACGCAGGCAAGTGGTGTTCATACCGGCGCGACAGAACCTGCTATAGATGCAGATGGATACACGCTTTCTTTAGGACAGGCTGGTGTTGTGGAATTGGAACTTGCTCAGGATGCAGCAACCGGATATTATGCAGGTAAAGATACAATACGTTTGACTATTCTAAGAAACCCCAATACGCTCTATGCTAATAGTGATACTGCATATCACCCAACGATGCAGATGGGGAAGAATCTTGCGGTGACTTTGACGGCAACGAATACGGATTATACGAATAGTCCGATTCAATTGGTAGAGCAGACAGTTGGAGATAATACGGTTGCTGTATTTGATTATACGCAAGGTACGCACTCGGGTACAGTACATTCAAAATACAAGAAAGATGAAACGGCTACGTGGAGTATTCATCAGGACGAGAGTTATAAGTATCTGGAGGCTAATAACACGTTTAGTGTAGATGTAGCGAATGCACCTGAGGCAACGGATTGCTATGTGTTGAATGAACCATCTCAGCGAACATCTACGCAAACGTTCGATTTGGATGCCAGAGGAAAAATGTTATATATAGATTTTAGACGCTCACTTGGAGATTTTGCTTCGAAAATCAAGATTATTGGTATTTCATCCAATGGAGAAGAAGAAATTGATAGTCCAAGTTGGGACGACAATTGGACTCGAGGTAAAAATTATGACATTAGTTCTAAAGACTATACTCAAATCAAAGTTGAGTTATCGGGTGGTGTTAATACTAAATATTATGAGAATCTGAAAGTTACTCGCAAAACATGGTTGAATGCATCTAATGTAACAATTGATAATACAGGTGGCACTCAGCCTCAGCCTATTTATCCATCTGCTGGAACGGGTGTTGGTACCTTGACGATTGATTATTCTATCGCGAACGGAGGAGATCTGAAGATTAATAATGATAATCCGAAGTTCACACTCAGCCAAACAACGATATCGAATGTAGATTGTAAAACGGGCTCGGCGACCATCAATATTCAGTATAACTCTGACGCTGCCGGAACGGATGTTGCTCATTTGGTGATTTATAATGATGTTTATCGCAAAGAGGTGACGATCACCGGTATTACAATAAAGCGAGATCAGGTGGTTAATTGGGAAGTGGGTAATGTCATTCGTTTGGGTTCTGAGGTAGAAGATGCTGCTTGGGTAATCACCGGAAATCCTGTTCGTTACGAATCCAGCGACTCCACTAAAATTGATATAGTTGACGGAAAATTGGTTGCAAAGGGAGTAGGTTCTGCAGTTATTACAGCGACCGCAGATGGTAGTACGGATTATTATGCGGCTTCCGGTACTAAGACGATAGAGGTGACTAATGACTTGATTCAAAGTATCGTATGGACGCAGGATCAAGATCTGCTTCGTATGAATACCACGACTAAAACGTCTTTGATCCTAGATGCATATGCAACCTCTGATGTGGATGAATGTCTGACGAATGGAGCTCGTCAAATTACTTATACCTCTGCAGATGAGAGTGTGGTACGAATTGATGGAACGAATCAGTTAGTTGTTGTTGGTGTTGGAAGAACAACGGTTACGGCTACACAAGATGGATCGAGCACAGATGCTGATGGGCATAAGTACATGACGGTTAGTGAGACGAAGGCAGTCGTTGTTCGTGATCCGAATGCGCCTTGTATTAACTATCAGTACGTGCAAGAGGGAGAAAAATCAGAGGATTTTGGTATCAGCCTGACGAATCCGAAAGAAAAGGATGTGATCAAACTGACAAATATCAAAGAACCGGATTCGTTGATACTCCGATATAGAGGAGAGTCTAAACATGTTGGCTTTGATTACTATAATGGAAATATGACCGTTAATGAATATTATGACGGTCAATGGCATATAGTCGAGGGAGGTAATTTAGGTACTCCTCCGTCGGATGGATCTTATGGTGAGTTGAAGACGAGATTGAACCGCAAGACGACCGAAGTGAGCGTTCATGTTACTCAGGGACGTGGTTATCATAAGGTTACGGGAATGAAGATAGGTGTGGCTCGGTACATAGAGAAGACCAATAATTTAACTATGTTTGATGCCAAAGTTGGACAACAATTGTCGCAAACGTTAACCATCAAGTATAGTAATATTGTTGGTCCTATCACGTTGCAATTGGGTCACGCGCAATCGAACTTCAGTCTGTCGCAGGCCGTGATTAACGGAGAATGTGGAGATAAAGATACGAAAGAGATTACCATTTATTATACTCCTTCGGCCGCGACTTCTCATGAGGAAGAGTTGTTGACTATTTCGGATGGCGAAACATCGCTTCAAGTAACTTTGGAAGGTAGAGCAACTGTTACAGATCGCTATATCAACTGGGCAGTAGATGAGCATGTTAATGTATATACCGTAGATACAGTGAAACTGTCGGCACAGTCATTAGCTACAGTAGGCAACACGTCTGTGGGAAGTGTATACTATGTAAAAGACGGTACAGCATCTACGACAGGTAATATCAGTAATGATACATTAACATTTGCAAATGCCGGAGTTGCGAAAATTACAGCTCTCGGAGTAGCAGATCCTAAATATAGCACACCGGTAGGTGTAACGAGATACTACCATGCTGCCCTTACTCCGACAGAGGTGGTAGAAGCTCCGACGATTGGTAGTGTTGTCAGCGGAACGGCACTGAGCGATATTACTGTTTCGGGCGGTACAGCACGAAATACCATTAATCATGGTTCTGTTTCCGGAACATTTACTGTACAGAACGGAAATGTGACAGATGTTGGACCCCATAGACCGGTGACGGTTTTGTTCACTCCGGAAGATGAAACAATGTACGCTACGTGCACGTACAATATGGATATTGAAGTGACTCAGCGGCCGGCAACAGATGAAGAGATCGGTACGGTGACGGCAGGTCATATCACTTTTGGAGAGAAGTTGAGTGATGCTGAGTTGAGCCTGAGCGGTACACTGAATGGTCATGGCACACTTGTGATGACAGATCCGCAGAAGGACGAGGTAAAGGATGTAGATACGTACGAGAACTTGAAGGTTCTGTTCACTCCGGATAACACGAACATTGCTCCGAAAGAGTTGACGGTTTCGGTAACGGTGGATAAGACTAATCCTGCAGTAACACCTCAGGCAACTGACATTACTTATGGACAACCCATCAGCGCTTCTAACATTACTACAGCAAGCGGAGATGTAGCCGGTAGTTGGGCATGGGCGGTAGATGATACGCAAGTATTGAGTGTCGGAGACCATGTGCTGAAAGCTAACTTTACTTCGGATAGTGCGAACTACAATAACCTGAGCAATGTAGATGTAACGCTGAAGGTGAAGAAGATAGCGACGCTGGAGGTTGAAGTTCCGTTGAGTTTCTGTGCCGGCAGATCGGAAACGTTCCATGGTGAGACCTATACGACAGCCGGAACGGATCAGATTAATGCCGTAGGTGCTACGCGTGACACGGTTTATAATGTGACCGTGACTGTTCTGCAACCGACGACGGGTACCGATAGCAAAACCATCACTGTTGGTGATAACGAGAGTTGGCATGAAATAGATCTCTCAAGCTACGCAGTTGGTTCGCATGAAGTAGTATTCCATACAACGAATGTGGCAGGTTGTGACTCGACTGTAACGCTGTCGCTGACGGTAAATAAGATCGAGACGCTGAATGTACCGGTAGCGTTGAGTTTCTGTGCCGGCGGATCGGAAACGTTCCATGGTGAGACCTATACGACAGCCGGAACGGACCAGATTAATGCCGTAGGTGCTACGCGTGACACGGTTTATAATGTGACCGTGACTGTACTGCAGCCGACAACGGGTACAGATAGCAAAACTATTACTGTAGGTGATAATGAAAGTTGGCATGAAATAGATCTCTCAAGCTACGCAGTTGGTTCGCATGAAGTAGTATTCCATACAACGAATGTGGCAGGCTGTGACTCGACTGTAACGCTGTCGCTGACGGTAAATGCCGTTGTTCCGGTAGGACCGAACACGTTTACCGGTAATGGCGAGTGGGAGACTCCGAGCAACTGGAGTACAGGTATAGTACCTACGACGGCTGAGCCTGATATTATTGTAGTTGGTCAACTGGTGATCAACGAAGAAAAGACCGTAGGCGGTTTGACCATTATGCCGACCGGTGGTGTGACCATCGTGGATGACGGTAAACTGACCGTCAATGGTGCAAGTGCAGACCAAAGCGGATATGGAGATCTGTATGTGAAGAACGGTGGTGAAGTAGAAGTGGCCGGAAGCTTGATAGTTCGTGATTTGATTGTTGAGGCTTCGATTGGTACTTCGGAAGGTAATGCCGAGAGCGGTCAAGTGGCAAGTGCCGAGAACATCGTTTACACGAATGCGTACATAGACATCAACATGGATCCGAGTGGATTTATGGATGATACCAAGTGGTATGGATTCACGGTTCCGTTCGCTGTTGATGCTTATAATGGTGTATCGCGCTTGGAAGGTACCACTTACCGTCAATGCGGATACGGTGTTCATTACATGATTGCTGAGTACGATGCCAACAAACGTTTGAATACGGGTAACGGATGGAAGTACATTAGCGGAAATACGCTTAATGCAGGACAGTTCTATTTCTTCACTGTAGGCGATGGTTCGTATAACACCTATCGTTTCAAGGCATCGGGAAATAGCTACACACCTGCAGCTGCAGCTTCGCTGAACGTCAACGGTCCTACGACCAATTATGACGCGAACTGGAACGGTGTGGGTAACTCCACTTTACAGCACGTGACGGCAAGCTATTATGGCGGCGAATACGTGCAGGTATTTATGAACGGTCAAGATGCTTATAAGACGGTATCTACCAATGACGCGAACTTCGTAGTAGGCTGTCCGTTCTTTATCCAGGCGCAAGTGGCAACTACGTTGTTGTTGAGCGGGAAGAATACTTTGGTGAATAAGTACTATGCTCCGCGTCGTATGCAGGCAGAGGCAACCGCAGTATCCCGCATTAACTTGAGCGCGACAGATGGCGGTTACTCCGACCAGATCTATTTCAGCGCTGTGGACAAAGAGCAGGATGCTTACATCATTGGTCAGGATCTGTCGAAGGCAGGTGAGAGTAAGGTAGTTCCGCAGTTGTGGATGGCTCAATACAACCAGAAGCTGAGTGTGCACGAGGCAGCCTGGAACGGTGATCGCGCTACTTGTCCGCTGGGCATCTATGTGCCGAAGAGCGGTGAATTCGTTCTGACGGCTACACAGCCTGAGGATGGCACGCAAATCTACTTGACTGAGAATGGTGCACCGATTTGGGATCTGACCATGTCCGAGTATGTTCTGTCGCTGGAGAAGGGCAACACAAGCTCGTACGGCTTGATGATTGTTCGTGCTCCGCAAGTAACGACCGGCGTGGAGGATGTACAAGGTGCAGGCGCAGAAGTTCGCAAGGTCATCATCGACAATACGATGTACATTATTACGCCGGAAGGTACAATGTTTAATGCAATTGGAAAAAAAGTGCAATAAAATTTGCGTATGTCAAATAATTGTTGTATCTTTGCACAGTTTTTGAAAAAAGCATAAATTAGAATAACGAGAATGATGCAGAAGCGCAGTTATATTATTCCGGAAGTTGTAGTGGAGAACTACTGCACCAGAGAGTGCCTGATGTGGGCTTCTGTATCCAATGCCCCCAACACTGCTCCCAAGCGTCGTACTGCGGAAGTGTTCTAACGAATGTGAAGATATGTAAAAAGGCTGCAATCCGCAGCCTTTTTTCGTTGAGTGCGGCTAAAAATAGAAATTTAGCCGCATTTTTTGCGGCTTAAATTTGCATATATGCCGCAAAAGTTGTATCTTTGCAGCAAAAAGAAGTTTGTCGTATTAAATACGACGACAATAGACAAAGTGAAGGCGGCATAGAATGCCGGGACAATAGACAAAGTGAAGGCGGCATAGAATGCCGGGACAATAGACAAAGTGAAGGCGGCATAGATTGCCGAGACAATAGACAAAGTGAAGGCGGCATAGAATGCCGGGACAATAGACAAAGTGAAGGCGGCATAGAATGCCGAGACAATGGACAAAGTGGAGGCGGCATAGAATGCTGAGACAATAGACAAAGTGAAGGCGGCATAGAATGCCGAGACAATAGACAAAGTAAAGGCGGCATAGAATGCCGAGACAATGGACAAAGTGAAGGCGGCATAGAATGCCGAGACAATGGACAAAGTAAAGGCGGCATAGAATGCCGGGACAATGGACAAAGTGGAGGCGGCATAGAATGCCGAGACAATAGACAAAGTAAAATGGAGAACGATAAATGGCATTGGCAGGAGACAGGAACGGCGTGGAAGGGTATAGGAATATACCATGTGACGCTTGTTGTGCCGAGTCGAGAATCTTTGTTGGGACGGCTGATGATTCCTGATGACAATCCTGCGAAGGCCTATGTGGAGCGTACGCAACTCGGAGAGAGTATAGTGAATGAGATATACCACTTAGGTAAGATTCATCCTGAGATACGAATTCTTCAATTTTGTTTGATGCCCGATCATCTGCATTTTATCATTCATGTGACGCGCCCTATGAAGTTGAGTATTCGTCGTGTGATGCAGGGGTTCTGGCAGGGAACTAAGCGTATCGGGAGAATGCACACTTTGTCAGTTGTTTCGGCATTAAATGCCGAGTCAATAAACAAAGTAGATGAAGCAGTATTAAATACCGGGTCAATAGACAAAGTAGATGTACACCAAGCTTTCCCGATTTTTACCGAACAGCCGTTCATCCGTCCGTTATCTCGCAAAGGGCAACTTCAGACCATGTACCGCTATATCCGAATGAACCCTCAGCGTTTGGCAACGAGGAAATTGAAACCGGGGTATTTTTGCGTGCAGCGAGGTGTGGAGATCGGTGGCCGGATGTATGATATAGTGGGCAATGCGGTGATATTGACAGAGGATCGGTATGAGCCGATTCACGTAAGGTGGACAATGGTAGATGAGGCGAGACATGGAGATGATAGGCGGCTGAAGGACTATATGAGTGCCTGTGTGTCGGCAGCGCGGGAAGGGGCAGTGATGGTATCGCCATTTATTAGTCAGGAGGAGAAACAGATACAGGCGAAACTGTTGGAAGAGGGGTTGCCATTTATATGTATAGTCGATAATGGATTTGGGGAGTATTTTAAGCCGGTAGATGGGTTGTTTGATGCTGTTGCGGCAGGGCAAGTGTTGATATTGAGTCCATGGGAATATAACCCGCAGAAGAAGCATGTGACGAGAGAGGAATGTGTGGCGATGAATAAGATGGCTGAGGAGATATGCGAGGGATTGTCGGGAATGTCGTATTAAATACGACGACAATGGACAAAGTGGAGGCGGCATAGAATGCCGGGACAAAAGACAAAGTGGTAGATCGGTATTAAATACCGGGACAAAAGACAAAGTGGAGGCGGCATAGAATGCCGAGACAAAAGACAAAGTGGTAGATCGGTATTAAATGCCGGGACAAAAGACAAAGTGAAGGCGGCATAGAATGCCGGGACAATGGACAAAGTGGTAGATCGGTATTAAATACCGGGACAATGGACAAAGTGGTAGATCGGTATTAAATGCCGAGACAAAAGACAAAGTGGTAGATCGGTATTAAATACCGGGACAAAAGACAAAGTGGAGGCGGCATAGAATGCCGGGACAAAAGACAAAGTGGTAGATCGGTATTAAATACCGGGACAAAAGACAAAGTAACTACTTTAGCCCTTTCGCCCATTTGCGAAGATAAGCAAGCCACTCTGTTGCGTTGGTAGCAACGGGGTGGTTTTCTTTGGTGGCACCGCAGACGGTGAGGTAGAAGTGGGCTGTCGCACACCTTGGTGATTGGTGATTTGTGATTGGTGATTGTTTTAGGAGACACAGCAGGTTTTGCTTGTCGTGGACGATATCGCCGGCATAGGGGTAGGGAATGAAGACAGCGAGGCCGACGGTCTCTTTGGCGTACTTGGCAGAGTCGTTCACGGGCCAATCGGTGCCCCAACTTGCGAGGAGAACGCCGTTCGGCAGATAGACGACACTCGTATCACTTCCTCCCTTGGCGGGGATGGTTTGGACGCCGGTACAGAGACCGGAGAGGGTGTCGGAGAGAGACACATCGCAACGGAGATCGCGGTGTCCGGCTAACATGGTGTATTGGACGGTAAGGTTTACTAGTTGAGAGTTTAAAGTTGAGAGTTGAGAGAAGTCGTTTAGTTGAGAGTTATTAAGTAGTGGTACTTGCCAGTCTTTGACGGCGACCTCGATGGTGGCACTATTCTTTGTTTGTGAGACGATGCGCTGGGAGCGTTCTGTGACGGGATCGATGTGGACCATCTTGGTGCCGTTCCAGTACTTGACAGAGCCGACGCCGACTGTTCCGCTCACGCGGAGGATATCATCGCCGTAGCCTTCGGCTAACAGGCTGTCGTTGGGATACCAATGACTTTGAGCGAGTTCGAGCTGCGGCTTGCGTTTGCAGTAGGGATCGATGGTCTGCTTCTTATCGAAATAGATGCGGTAGGCCATCCATTCGGACTCTACGGCTACGCCGTGGTGATGCAATTGATGATACGTGTCTACCGCAGGGTCGGCTGTCCATTCGGTGATGGGGTAGCAGTGCCGCATTTTGTTGCCCTCGTAGAGCACGGCGTAGCCAGAACGGACAGAGTCCGCGGGGGTACCAATTTTCCAAAAGGAAGTCGCTATGCGCGGCTGGCATGCCGCGCATAGCAGAGCTATTATCGAGATGAAGAGACCTCGATATCTCGAGATTTCGATGGATTTATTAGTTGATCTTGACATTCTCTACGGTCGGAGCAAGTGAGAACGCTTCGCCCTTGGTGCAGTGGATGTGCACGTTGTTGATGATCAGGCCGTTGGTCTGACGGAAGAGCGCACCTTCGGTGGCGTTCATGGTGATGTTGGTCAGCGTCACGTTCTGGATCTTCATCTCCGGTAAGCCGTTGAAATAGATCGCGCGTTGGATATTGGCACCTTTGACATCCTCAATGACGATGTTGCGGAATGCCGGTGTCTCTTCGCTCACTTCGGGAGCCTCGGCGTTCATGCGGGCTGCTAGTTCCTCTTCGGTCTCTTCGCCTGCACCTTTACCTCCGTAGAAGAGGTCAAACAGCAGACCCTCGTTCGGGATATTAACCATGTTGACATGGTTGATGTAGATGTTCTCCACGATACCGCCGCGGCCACGGGTTGATTTGAAGCGCAGACCGACATCGGTTCCGATATAGAGGTTGTTGCTGACTTGTACGTTCTTGATGCCGCCGGACATCTCCGAGCCGCATACGAAACCGCCGTGTCCGTGATAAACGACGCAGTCATCGACTACCACGTTCTCCGTCGGGATTCCGCGATCACGACCGGGTTGGTTCTTACCGGACTTCATACAGATTGCATCGTCGCCTACGTCAAACGAGCAGCGGCTGATGACTACGTTCTTGCAGCTCTCTACATCCACACCGTCGCCGTTCTGGCTGTACCAGGGGTTGCGGACGTTGAGGTCGCGCATGATAAGGTTCTCGCAGCACATGGGGTGGAGGTTCCACGCGGGGCTGTTCTCGAACGTCACGCCTTCGAGCAGGATGTTCTTACATCCTACGAAATGGAGCAGGACCGGGCGAAGGAAGGACTTGACTTCGTTCCAGAGGCTGTCGTCGGTGATGACGGGCACGTTCTGGTCCTCGCAATAACTCTGCGCGAGCACCGATGCCTGATCCGGATACCATACGTCGCTCACAACCACACCGCCTTTCTCCTTGAGGTGTTTCTTCCACTGTGCAGGGGCCATTTTGTTTTTCTTGAGCGGACGCCACCAATCGCCGTTGCCGTTGAATGTGCCGTGACCGGTGATGGCGATGTTCTCTGCGTTGAACGCGTTGAGCGGGCTGTTGCAGCGCTTGGTCGGGATGCCTTCGAACCAGGTGTCGTAGATCTCGTACTGATCCAGGTCATGGGTGAACTGCACGAAACAGTTCTTCTCCGTGTACAGACGCACGTTCGACTTGAGCGTGATAGGGCCTGTCGTGTAGAGACCTTCGGGGATGATGACGGTACCGCCTCCTGCTTGAGTGCAGGCATCGATCGCCTGTTGGATGGCCTCGGTAGAGAGGTTCACTCCCGTAGGATCGGCTCCGTAGGCCAGCACGTCGTAGGTGCGACCCGGGAAAGAGGGGAGTTTCACTTGCGGCATCTCGAACGATGCGGCTTTGGTCAGCGCATCAATGTCGCCTTGCTTGGTTGTTTGGTACTCTGCCGAACAGGCACTTACGAGTGCTGCAGCCAGCAGCAAGAATGTTAGTTTTCGCATAAGTATGTATTTTTAGGATAAATGATTTCTACTAAGGACAGGCCTTCTGCGGGAGCCGAATGTCCTGCGCGGCAGCGGTCGTGTGCCGCAATGATGTCCGCCAGTTGTGCGGGAGTCATTCTGCCTTTCCCGACCTCAAAGAGCGTTCCGACGACAGCGCGTACCATGTTCCGCAAGAACCGGTCGGCGGTGATGACGAAATACCATTCGGTATCCGACTCCTGCACCCATTTCGCTTCGCGCACATCGCAGATGGTCGTTTTGACATCGGTGTGGGTGCGGCAGAAGGACGCGAAGTCCTGTTTGCCGAGCAGCGCCTGTGCCGCGTTGTTCATTGCCTCGAAGTTCAGGCCTGCTGCCACACGTGTGTGGTTGACGCAGAGGAACGGATCCTTGCGTGTGGTGATGCGGTAGCGGTAGGTACGCGCCGTCGCATCAAAACGTGCGTGCGCATCGTCGGTCACGCGCTGGATGTTGCGTACAGCAATCGATGGAGGCAGCAGGTTATTGAGTCGGCTGCCGAAATTGGCGGGCAGCGGTTTGGTAAAATCAAAATGCGCCACCATCTTCTCTGCATGCACACCGGCATCGGTGCGACCGGCGAAGGTGAGGGCGACGGGTTCGCGCAAGATCGTGGCGAACGCGGCTTCCATCTCTGCCTGCACTGTGTTTCCGTTCGGCTGCGTCTGCGAGCCGTGGAAATGGGTTCCGTCATATGCAAAGGTTATAAAATAGCGCATTATGATGTACGATTTACAAATTTACGATGTACGATTTATTTACGATTTAACGAATTTACGATTTGGTCGTTGATCTCCGGTGAAAGTTTTGCTTTGTAAGCAATAAGGGCGCCGCTGCCGAGAATGACTACGGAGCGGAGGATGCTGTCGAGCCAGATGTTCAGGGCCGGCAGATAGGTCTGCCATGCCCAGTTGAGCGCAAACAGGACGACAACGAGGGCCAGGATAGCCCACCAATTGCGGTCGATGATGTGCACGCGGCAGAGCGGCACGACAGTAGCAATGATAAGCAGGTAATACAGTCCGTAGGACAGCATGTTACTCCACGCTGCGCCTTCCATTCCATACAGCGGAACGAGGTAGTTGTTGAGCAGTAGCGCACTCACGGTCAGGATCAGCGAAAGCAACAGGCTGAACGCATAGAAACGTGAGTACGTGAGCAGCGTGAAACAGATAGAGAATGTCGCCAAAACCAATTGGCTCACACCCAGGATCAGCACGACATACTTTGCGGTGGCATAGGTCGTGCCGTTTGGTAAGATATGGAAGATGAGGTCGATATTCACCCACATTGCCAGCAGAATGAACCCACCGATGAGGAGCATGTTACGCGTTACCTGACTGACGAGATGCGAACACTCGTCGCTGTTCTGCTCCTTGATGGCTCGTGCCAGTTGCGGCGAGGCGATCGCAGCTACCGAACGGTTCGGCACGCTGACCATGACCGCCATGTAGGTTGCGATTGCGAAGATACCGGTGTTGTCCAGACCCATCTTAGCGGTTACGAAGAAGGAGGAGAGGGTAGGCGCTAACACCGTCGTGACAGCAGAGATGATCAGAAAACCGGTGTACACCAGGTACTTACGCACGATGTCGCGGTGTGCACGCAAGTAAGACCAATCCGGTCGTAGGTTGATTCGCTTGAGCGAGAAGAAGTAGCAGAGGTTAATGACGGCAGCCAACGAATAGTTGACGCATATACCGATGACCAATCCGTCAATGGAGAGGAAGTCGAACGCGTAGAGCAGGTATATTGCCAGCAGTCCGACGCGTACGATCAGTTCGCGCACGGCACGAGGCACGACGATGTGCATCAGCACGTTGCAAGTCGATTCGCAGATCGTCTGATATAGCATGAAGAACGCCAGCGGGAGTACGAAATAGTAGTACTCCACGAAGAGCGGCGATTTGTCTCCGAACCATGCGCCTAAAGGTACACGGCATGCCCAGTAGATGATGGCGAACAGCAGAAAACCGATGAACGGCACGACCAGCGCCCAGAAGAAGAAACCATGGTCCTCTTCGCTGTCTTTCTCGCGGAAATACGGATAGAAACGGATGATGCTGGCGTTGGTGCCCAGTTGGGCGAGGCCGACGAACAGCGTAGCGGCATCAATAAGCACTCGTGCCAACCCGATTTCCTCGGTAGTGAGGAAACGGGTTAACACGAAGAACGTGGTGACAATGCCAACGGCAATGCCCAGATAGGTCACTATCGTACCACGTATCGATTGCTTAGCGATGACGCCCACCTTATTAAATTTACGATTTACAAATTTACGATGTACGATTTATGTACGATTTTGTTTATGTACGATTTGCGCGGCGCGTCCTTCGTACTTTATTTGATTTCCAATAACTCAACCGTGAAGATGAGGGTGGAGAACGGCGGGATGGAAGCACCGGCACCGCGCTCACCGTAAGCCAGATCGTACGGGATGAACAGTTTGTACTTGGAACCTACCGGCATGAGTTGCAGACCTTCGGTCCAGCCTTTGATCACACCGTTAAGCGGGAACTCAATCGGCTCGCCGCGCTGGTAGCTGCTGTCGAAGACTGTACCGTCAAGGAGTGTACCTTCATAGTGTACCTTCACCGTCGAAGTAGCACTCGGTTTAGCGCCCTTACCCTGAACCAGTACTTCGTACTGCAGACCGGACTCGGTCACCTGAACCCCCTCACGCAGCGCGTTCTCTGCCAGGAAACGTGCACCTTCCTCTTTGGTAGCACCGTAGCGCAGATCGTTGATCACTCTGTCCACGTACAGGTTCGCATCCTGCATCGTCATCTGCTCGGTGTACTGGTACAGACCGTTGATGAAACCTTGTTTGATCAGTTCGTAGTTGGTCTCCAGACCTTCGATACCGAGCAGACCTTGCGGCTCTTGCTCGCGGATGGCATTACCAATGTTCTTGGCCATGTTAACCATCTGCGGGTTACGAACGTTCGCTTTGAGGCCCTTGTTCACGTTCTCAATGAACTCATCGATCGGTTTGTTGGAGGTGGTGTCGGTATCAATGATGTAGTTCTTGATCTGCGCACCGTTCATCATACCGAACGCGTAGTTGAGCGAGTCGTTCTCGCTCTTGAGCTCGACTGTCTTAGCCTTGTTCGGGCACTTAGCCTGAATAGCTTTGCCTTCTGCTTTCTCGTCCGAAGAGCTGGATTGGAAACAAGCCATGAGGAACATCTCAGCGTCCGTCTCGTTCATGACGGTGGTGTCCTCGTAGAGAGCGTTCACGAGTCCTTGGAAGAAGAGTTTCTCGTTGAGAATCCATGACGGGTTCTCTGCCAGACCTTCTTTCTCGAAGTTCTTAACGGTGGTACCCAACTGATAACCGGCTTTCTGCAGTTCAGTCAGCTCTTCTTCTTTGTCCAGATAAGCGTTCTCGAGTGCGTCGATAAACTCCGTTACTGCCTCGTCGCTGCTGTCGTTGGCGAGGTAATAGGTCTTGATCTGCAAACCGTTGAGCAGACCGAGTGCGTAGTTCACCGAGTCGGTTTGGTTGTTGAGGACTGCGTCCTGCGCTTTGTAACTGTTGCCGCAGGAAATCATTGCCAGTGCGGCCAACAAAAAGATTGACATCTTTTTCATAATTTAAAACAAGTTTTAAATTCTGGAGCTTCGGCAGCATCGAGTTGCGTAAGCGAGCTTACACTCGATTAGCACGAACCTTCATTTGTAATTTGTTATTTATTTGTAATTTATTCGATTCCTAACAGTTCTACGGTGAAGATGAGGGCAGCGTAGGGCGGGATAGAGGCCCCGGCTCCGCGCTCTCCGTAAGCCAGTTGGTACGGGATGAAGAACTTGTACTTCGAGCCGATCGACATGAGTTGCAGACCTTCGGTCCAACCCTTGATCACGCCGTTGAGCGGGAACGTGATGGATTCGCCGCGACGGTAGCTGCTGTCGAAGACAGTGCCGTCAATGAGGGTACCTTCGTAGTGCACACGTACGGTGTCGGTTGCTTTGGGTTTCTGACCTAACGAGGGTTCGAGGATCTCGTACTGCAACCCGCTGGCGGTCGTCTTGACGCCTTCGCGTTTTGCGTTCTCCGCCAAGAACTTCTCGCCTTCTGCTTTGGCAGCGCCGGCTACTTTGGCTTCCAACTCCTGGAAGAACTGATTCAATACTTGTTGTGCCTCTTGGTAAGTGATCTTCGGCTGTGCGTGTGTCAGCACATCTTCGATGCCGGCTGCGAGATCCTGATAGTTCAGTTTCTCCACACCGCTACCCATGAGGTTTTGTCCCATAGAGAGACCTAATGCATAACTGATTTTGTCCATTTTATTTGTTATTTTTGATTTAATATTGCCGCATAGCGGGAGAGGTACTTGCCGAGGATATCGAACTCGATATTAACCACGGTGCCCTCTTGAATATATTTGAAATTGGTGTTCTCGTGTGTGTAAGGGATGATGCACACGGATACATAGCCTTTGTTGCCTTGTATGTCGGGTTCGCAGACCGTGAGGCTGACGCCGTTGATGGTGACCGAACCCTTGTCCACGCAGAAATAGCCGCGCTCGATCATTTCGCGTGAACTGTTGTACTCAAAGCGGTAGTACCAACTGCCGTCGGTTTCGCGGGCTTCGATACAACGTGCTACTTGATCGACGTGTCCCTGCACGATGTGTCCGTCGAGTCGGCCGCCCATGAGCATGGAGCGCTCCACGTTGACAAAGTCACCGACTTGGAGCAAGTCCAGATTGGTCAGACGCAGGGTCTCCTGCATGGCAGTGACGGTGTACAGGTCACCTTCTATTTTTACAACCGTCAGGCACACGCCGTTGTGCGCAATCGATTGATCGATGCTGAGGGCTTCGCCAAACGGGTTGCGAAGGGTGAAATGTTTATTGGTTTGCTCGGTCTCAATGCGCACGACCTGAGCCATTGTTTCTACGATTCCTGAGAACATAAAGTTATTTACGATTTACAAATGTACGATGTACGATTTATTTACGATTTATTTTATGATGTACGATTTGAGATAAGGGGAAGTCCTTGCGGGTAAGAACAACGACATAGAGGGAGATTAGTATAGTACCGACACCCATCATCGCCCAAGTGTTGCTGATCACCCAAATACGCAGGCTGTAATAAACGGCGAGCAGCGCAATCGTCAGTACGGTATAGAGACCGATACTCTTGAGGTCGTACGGGATGGGTGCTTTGCGTTGTCCGATGAAATAGGACAGCAACATGATCACGAAATAGCATACCAGACTGCTGCCGCAGCTTGCCCAGTAGCCGATGAGCGGAACACCCACTACTTGCAGTACGAGCGTGATCACCAGACCGATGAGCGAGAAATACGCGCCCCACTTGGTCTCATCCGTCAGTTTGTACCAGAACGAGAGGTTGAAATAGATACCCTGGAACACATAGGTCCACAGTACGACCGGAACGATCTGCAGTCCCTCCCAGTAGTCGGAGGAGATGATGAACTTGAAGATGTCCAGGTAGAAGATGACACCGAGCAGAATGAGATACGAGAAGATGACGTAGTACTTCATCGCGTCTGCGTACGCTTCGACTGACTGACGGTCTTTGTGCTTAGCGAACACGAACGGCTCGTAGGCGTAACGGAAGGCTTGGGTGAACATCATCATGACCATGGCCACCTTGAAGCATGCACCGTAGATACCGAGTTGCGTCTGCGCGTCGTCTCCGGTGTACAGATACGGGAAGAGGATACGGTCGAGCGTCTGGTTCATGATACCCGCTACACCCAGTACCAATAGCGGCAAGGAGTAACGCAACATATCTCTGAGCACAGACCCGTCGAATCGACCGCCTCGCGGTAAGGTGAACGGCAGCAGACACAGCGTCTGAATGGTTGTTGCGAGGATGTTACTGAGGAAGACGTAGAAGACGTCGTTCCGTTTTAATACCACTAAGAACAGAAGGTTGAATCCGATGTTGAGCAGCACGAACAGTAATTTCAGTACCGCAAAACGAATCGGTCGTTTCTGGTAACGCAGGTACGCAAACGGGATGGACGCAAACGCATCCACGGCGACCGTAGCGAACATCATTGCCACGAATTCCGAATGGTCCGCATAGCCCATCAGACTCGCCAAGGGCTGGCGAAAAAGAACGACCAGTACCGTGAACAGCGCACTGCTGCAGAGCAGCGTGAGGTAGGCGGTTTTATAGACACTCTTGGCATCGTAGTCCTCTCGGTTGGCGAAGCGGAAGAAGCCCGTCTCCATGCCATAAGTCAGGAGCACGAGCAGGAGGGCCGTCCAGGCATAGATATTGGTCACTATACCGTAGTCCGCCGTGCGCGCCAGCGCGTACGTGTAGAGCGGTACGAGCAAGTAATTCAGGAACTTACCGATGATACTGCTCAATCCATAGATGGCGGTGTCCTTCGCCAAGGATTTCATTTCACTCATTGCCTGCTACACAAATTACGATTTCCCCTTTGGGTGGGGTGGTTTTGAAATGTTGTATCAATTCTGCCAAGGTGCCGCGCACCGTTTCTTCATGCACCTTACTGATCTCACGGGTGACAGACGCTTTGCGTTCTTCGGTACAAACGGCGGCTAACTGCTCCAGAGTCTTGACAAGCCGGAAGGGCGATTCGTAGATGATGAAGGTCTCGTCCAAAGCTGCCAAGTACTGCAGACGGGTCTGACGACCTTTCTTCTGCGGCAGGAACCCTTCAAAATAGAAGTGGTTGTTGGGCAGGCCGCTGTCTACCAATGCCGGTACGAAGGCCGTAGCCCCGGGCAGACATTGGATCTCAATATCCGCTTCCGAAGCGGCTCTGACCAGGAAGAAGCCCGGATCGCTGATAGCCGGCGTACCGGCATCGGAGATGAGGGCGATGTTAGCTCCTGCTTTGAGCCGCTCTACGATATCGGCACTCGTCTCGTGCTCGTTGAACTTATGATGGCTCTTGAGCGGAGTGTGGATATCGAAATGCTGCAGCAGCACGCCACTGGTGCGTGTGTCTTCGGCCAGTATCAAATCAACCGATTTGAGTACTTCTATTGCGCGGAACGTCATGTCCTGCAAGTTGCCGACCGGTGTGGGAACGATATAGAGCATCTTATAATTTACGATTTACAAATTTACGATTTACGATTTATTTACGATTGAGTGATATTTACGATTTAACGAACAATCGTCAATTCTTTTTATTCGTCAATCAATCGTACCTCGTCAATCGTCTAATCGTCAATTCTTTCACCCAAACCGCCGGTGCAGGGTTACAAGGAACTGTTGGTAGGTACTGCTCTCAGTGTCCCAGCCGAACTGACCAATGTACTGCAGGGCCTCGTCGAACGAACCCAGTTCATTGAGCTCGGTCAGCGTGCGTTGCATCAACTCGGCGTTTTGGCCGAACAACTCACGTTGGTACAGGAAACGGTCGCCGAGCGAGATGGCCTGACGGATATCATCGACCGGCTTGCCGTACAGCATCGCCTTCGGCGAAGCGGGTTCTTCCTTCGGCTCCTCTTTAACAGGCTCCTCTACAACCGGAGCAGGTTCTTCTACTACCGGCTGAGGCTCTTCTTTTACCGGCTCCTCAACTTTCTGCTCAACGATCGGAGCAGCCACTACGACCGGTTTCTCGACGATCACCTCTTTGATGACCTCTACCGGTTTTTCCACCACCACTTCTTTGATGACTTCGACCGGTTTCTCGACGATCTTCTCTACCACTTGCGGCTCGGCAGCGGGGCGGCTCTTGAGTTCTTCCACTTCCGCCTCCAGCGATGCGATCACCGCTTCGTTGGTCTGTTGTGCCTCTTCCAACGCGGCAATGCGCGCTTCGAGAGACTCAAAGTATTTGATTACTTCTTCCATATTATCTTATTTTGTTGCGTCCTCCAGACGTTTCATAATTGAGAACATAAAGATGGCAGCTACAAGGCAAACGCCTAAGAATACACACCAAACCGCCCACAATGGAATTGCACCCCATAGTTTACCACCGATGCGTACCAGATAGTTACCGATAGCAGTGGCAACAAACCAGCCACCCATCATCATACCTTTGTATTTCGGAGGTGCTACTTTGCTGACAAACGAGATACCCATCGGGCTAAGCAGCAACTCACCGAAAGTAAGAATCAAATACGTGTAAATCAGGAGTTGCGGCGAAACATCTGCTACGTGTTGAGCAATCTCTTCTCCGTTTTCACCTATCACCGTTTGCGGCAGCGGAAGGCCAATTGAACCTACTGCCATTACGCAATAAGCCAAAGCAGCAACAACCATACCATAGGCAATCTTACGCGGTGCGCTAGGCTCCTTGCCTTTCTTGTTCAGCGCACCAAAAATAGCCAAACTAAATGGTGTCAGCGCCACTACATAGAACGGGTTGAACTGCTGGAACAACGGTGCAGAAATGCTTACTTCACCATGAGCCAGGTAATATTTTAATACTAATCCGCCAATCGCGCAAGCGCAGATAAGGCCGGAGATGGCTTTGCTCAGTTTGGACTCGCTCTGGAAAATCGAGAATCCTGCATAGACACCAATGACAATAATAACCAGATTCCATACGTCAAACGCCATACCTTCAATACCCGAAGACTTCTGAGCCGTGAACTCGTCTGCGAAGAATGTCAAGGTCAGACCATTCTGGTGGAATGCCATCCAGAAGAATAATACGACGATGAACACCAGCACGAGTGCTACGATACGTTTCTTCGTTTGTGCAGGACTCAATTCGTCAACAACCGCTTGGCTGTTTTTTGCAGCTTGCTTAGCGGTCATCTCAACATGCTTAAACCACGGGCGACATGCATAGTAAATAGCAATAGACAATACCAGCGATGCGCACGCTACCATGAATGCGAAGTGATAACTGTCGTTAACACTGTAGCCTAATGAATCCTGTGCCCATGCCATGATTTTTACTGCAGCCGTCGGAGCGAACATCGCACCGATATTGATTGCCATGTAGAACAGCGAGAAAGCAGCATCGCGACGATCCGCATATTTCGGGTCATCATACAGATTGCCGACCATTACTTGCAGGTTACCTTTAAACAGACCCGTGCCAAAGCTGATTAGCACGAGTGCCGCCAGCATAACTCCCATCGCGACTCCGCCACCACCTAATGGAATAGCCAAGCAGATATAGCCGAGGAACATGACCAAGATACCGATAGTAACACATTTGCCGTAACCAATCTTATCGGCTATGATACCACCTATCAATGGTAAAAAATATACGAGCGCCAGAAAACCGGCATAGATACGGGAGGCAGCGTCTGCCGACAATCCGAAATTAGCGCGCAGGAACAGCGCAAAAACGGCTAACATCGTGTAGTAGCCAAAGCGCTCGCCTGTGTTCGCCAAGGCTAACGCGAATAATCCTTTTGGTTGATTCTTAAACATAATTTTATTATTTACGATTTACAAATTTACGATGTACGATTTATTTACGAAGTAGCCATTTAGTCAATGATGGTACACCAGTGATGTTTGTCTTCGGCTCGGCCGAACTGGATGTCCCGCAGTGCGTGATAGAGTTCAGTCAGTACGGGTCCGGGTTCGGTACCGAATGTATAGGTCCGGTTCTTCTCCGGGTCGAGCACTCGGTCTATCGGCGAGATGACACAGGCTGTACCGCACGCTGCGGCTTCGCTCATGTGTGCCAACTCTTCCAATCGGATATGCCGTCGCGTCACTTTCATTCCTTTCTCCTTCGCCAAGGTCATCAGGCTGTCGTTCGTGATGCTCGGTAAGATGGCAGAGGAACGCGGAGTCAGGTATTCGTTTCCCTTTACGCCGATAAAATTGGCTGCCGAACACTCGTCAATATACCGGTGGTACTTGGCGTCCAGGAACAGACAGTCATATCCCAGGGCATGAGCCGCTTCGGTCGCGCGGAACGATGCAGCGTAGTTACCGCCTACCTTGAATTGACCTGTTCCGTACGGCGCTGCGCGGTCCACATGACGGTTGACAATGAAGGTCGTGCAGTGGAACTTACCCGGGTAGTACGGACCAATCGGGGAGGGAATGACAATGAATTCAAAGTCACGTCCCGGGCCCACACCCAAACGCGGTGTCGTACCAATCAGCAGCGGACGGAAATAGAGCGTAGCCCCTGTGCCGTACGGCGGCAGCAGGTCCAGGTTCTTCTCCAGCGCCAGCCGAATCGCTTTTCCGAACAACTCTTCCGGTACCGGTGTCATATACAGCCCTTCCGCACTCCGCGCCATGCGTTTGGCATTCTCTCGCCAACGGAAGATACGGATCTTACCGTCCACGCCTCGGAATGCTTTCAAACCCTCAAACGCCTCTTGCCCGTACTGCAGACAGGTAGCGGATACATGTAAATGCAGGAACTTGTCCTTTGTGGCGTACGGTTCTTCCCATACACCATTATGACAAGCCGCCCGAACGATATAATCGGGTTCGGTATAATGAAATCCTAATGTACTCCAATCAATCTCTTTCATTCTTTCACTCTTTCATTCATCAAATAGCGTCTCCAATACGCTTAGTTCTGTTTGCCACGGATGTTGGTCAGTCCATATCTGTCCGCTCCAATCCGTTGTGCGATGTTCGATTATCGATTTATCGATTATTGAAGGCCTTTCTTTTTTTAACAATGCGGCCAAGGTGGCATTCATCTCGTCATTCAGATCCAACAGCCATTTGTATTCGCGTTCGTAGAACGGTCGCAGGTAGTCCGCGAAATACATAAAATAGGGCGTGTGCTGATAGCTGCTGACGAGTGTTATCCAGTGTTGGTGTTGCCACCGCGTCTGATAACTGATCTCGATATCCCGCGTCAGTTGCTTATGCTCCACTTTCTTCACCGGAACCGTTAGCCGAACCGGATCTCCTTTGGTGTCGCGGATGAGCGCTCTGTTGCGGAACGTCTGTTTCTCAAACGTCTCCATCTGCTCAATCGTAGCCGGCTCGCGCATCAGCGCTTCCATGTACGACAAGGGCGGCAAATATGCGGTAGGCATTACCATTTCTTCTTCGAGTCTCCGATGCGGTTCCAACGAATCTTATGCTTGTCCTTGTCTATGCTCAGCCAGATGAACACCGGTCGACCGACTATATGATCTTCCGGCACAAAACCCCAGAAACGGCTATCGGCACTATTATGGCGGTTATCACCCATCATCCAGTAGTAGTCCATGTCGAACTCATACTCCTCACCGATCGTGATCGGTTTGAACTCATACGCGTCGGCAATGCGCTTGTACACCCAGTAGTTCTCTTCGGTGATCAGGACCTTGTCTCCTTTTCGCGGAATATAAACAGGACCGTAGTTATCACGTGTCCACTCGTTGTGGCCCAAGGGGTACACGGCAATCTTCGGACTAGGCTCTTCCAACTCAACGGCTACTACGTGCGAGTGCTTCTCCAGCTCCGCTTTCATTGCTTGCGTCAAGGGGAAATGGTACACCGTGCCGTCTGCACTCTGTCTGCGGTCGGCGAGGCTGATGCCGAGTTTGTCCATGTACTTGCTGCTGAAGATAAACCCGTCCGTGTGCACGAAATAGTTGAGTTGTAACCCTTCCCGTTCCGGCTCACGCTGCCACTCATTCGCCTCTAACCCTTCGCCTTTCGCCTTTGTGAAAATCACATTATCAATGATTTTCAACGAATCGCCCGGTTCGCCGACACACCGCTTGACGTAGTTCTCGCGTCTGTCCACGGGGCGTGCAACGACCTCGCCGAACATCTCCGGATGGCTTAAAATCGCACCCTCACCATAGTAATACTTCAGCGTGTAGAAGTCATTCTCTTCACCTTGCGGGAGACCCGAACAGATCGAGTCGCCTGCCGGGAAATTGAAGACCACAATATCGCCTTTCTTCGGACTCGTCCATCCTTTGAGGCGCTTGTAGTTCCAATGCGGGTGCTCAAAATAACTCTTACCGCCCCCTAACCATTCCGGCATGGTGTGTTGAACCAGCGGCATGGACAACGGCGTCTGCGGCACACGTGCGCCGTACGCCATCTTGCTCACGTACAGAAAATCTCCGACGCGCAAGGTCTTCTCCAGACTCGAACTCGGGATCTGGTAGTTCTGGAACAGGTACAAGTTGATGAAATACACCGCTACCAAGGCGAACACGATCGCATCAATCCACGAGCAGATCGTGTACAACATTTTGTTGGTGTCCTTGTACTTGCGCCACCAGGAATAATTGATATACTTGGTCGTGAACGCATCCACAATAAGCGGCAGCAATGCCAGCCAGCCTAAACTCTTCCAATCGCCCCATGCGACCCAAATAATGAACGCGATATACACCACGCTCCAAACACCTGCGCGGAGCCATCCGCCGGGCTTCACTTCTGCAATTCTATCTTGAAAACTTTTCATATGCTGTTTTTATGCAATTCTTCTGCTGCCAATACCGCGCCTAACGCAAAACCTCTGCGTCCTTTGGCAATGTGGGTGATAACGATCGTATCTTCCTCGCTGTCCCATTTCACTTCGTGCGTTCCCGGCACTTCGCCTTCGCGTATACTCTCTATCACAACATTCGTGCCAATTTGCTCGGCTAAGGTCTTTGCTGTGCCGGATGGTTTGTCGAGTTTGTGAATATGGTGCGTCTCGGTGATGCTCGGCGTGTACTGCGGCTGCTTTGCCATCTGTTCTGCGAGGAACTTATTGACATCAAAGAATATATTGACACCCACCGAGAAGTTACTTTTCCAAATGAGCATCGGCTGTGTATGTGCCCGCTTGTCTTCTTCCAGCAGCGAAGTGGCATCCCATCCCGTAGAACCGCACACGACGGGTACGCCTTGTGCCCAGGCTTTGCGGATATTGGCTTCCGCTGTTGCCGGAGTTGTGAATTCTATCGCCACATCCGCGCCGTTTAAGTCAAATACGTCGCCTACATCAATGCGTGCCACGATCTCGTGTCCGCGCTCCAGGGCAATAGACTCAATCATATGCCCCATTTTACCATATCCGATAAGTGCTATTTTCATCTCTATCCACAAAAATCGCGCAAAGGTACAAAAAAAAAATGATATATGCAAGAGCATATATCGTTATTATGCATATTCCGTCAATTTTTCTACATCCAATGTGTAATAATTGATACTATGTCGGCGAGGGGAGTGTTCCCGTCGTTGTTGATGACTAAATCGCCTGTGGGAATATGCTGCGCACGCATGCGGGCACGAACCTTATTGATATAAGCCGGGGAAGTATCGCCATGATAATCGCGGGCTATCGTTCGGGCAATGCGAATGTCTTCCGGAGCCTCAACTACAATGACCTTATCGCATAATTTATCAAAACCGGACTCATGGAGGATGGCAGACTCAACGAAAAGGTCCTTAGTGTCTATACGGTCTTTAATGTTCTTAAGGACAGCAGGGTGAATGATAGCGTTTAACTGAGCGAGAAGAGTAGGATCGGCAAACACGCGCTGAGCCACATACTGTGTGTTGTAGATGCCGTCTACGAACGCTTCTTCGCCCAGCAAGTGGATAATGGCCCTCTGCACTTCTTCGTTTTCGGCGATGATCCGTTTGGCCTCACGGTCGCAGTCATAGACGGCGAAGCCGCGCTTTGCCAATTCGCGTGCAATAGTGGATTTGCCACTACCAATTCCTCCTGTGATACCTATAATCTGCATAGCCTAACTTGGTTAGAATTGGAAATAGATGAAGGGTTGCATCTCGGCGGAGACGAACTGATAGATAATGACAATTGCGGCGCAGACGGCAATGACCATCAGCCACAGCGGCATCTTGGCGAACCACAGCCGGTAGCGTCGTTTCCAGTTTGTCGGTAACCAGTGAATGACCATACCGGCTACGAACATCGCGACTACCCAGCGGTACTCCCATAGGAAATCCGGAATGATGGCATTGTTCCATGCTCCTCCCATCTGGTTGACCATGTTCTTCGCTGTTTCCCATGCCACTTCATTGGCGGTCGCCGGGTCCAGATTGCTGCTGGAGCGGAAGAACAGACGGGTGAACGTAATGAACGTGAAGGTCTGTAGGATCGCCCAAGCAGTACTTGCCGCCTTGGTGAAGCGGTTCTCTTTGCCTTGGCACAAGAAATAGATGTAACGGATAGCTGTGCCGACCCAAACGAGTGCTGCCCAAACGGCGAACAGACGCCATGCGGGTAGGTTGGTTAGCAGATCCAGTAAGCATAGCCCGAACGTGAGTGCGGTCATACTCGCGAATCGGATATGCCAGTTCATCTCTCGCCAGATCTTGTTGACAATCATTCCGATACCATTAATGCCGCCCCAAATGATGAAGTTCCAACTGGCCCCATGCCATAAACCGCCTAACACCTGTGTGATGAACGAGTTGAGGTTCGCGTAAACGAGTTTGCGCTTATCGGATAGTTGACCTTGCTCATTGGACAGTTGGATCTTATTCCATATGGCGACGGCTAGCATGAACACGGCAAACGGAATCAGGATCCACAGCCACCATCCGGTGAGGGCCGCGGAGACAAAGGCAATCAGGCTTAGCCAGAAATACGTACCGAAGCCGATTCGGCGATTACCTCCCAGCGGGATATACAGATACGTCTTCAGCCACCGACCGAGTGACATGTGCCACCGTCTCCAGAACTCCTGCGGGTTCTGCGATTTGTACGGCGAGTTGAAGTTCATCGGCAGATAAAAGCCCATGAGCATGGCCACACCAATCGCTATATCCGTGTATCCCGAGAAATCCGCATAGACTTGCAGCGAGTAGGCAAAGAGCGCAAACAGGTTCTCAAAACCCGAGAATAGCAGCGGGTGGTCGAAGACGCGGTCGATAAAATTCACGGCCAGATAGTCGGACAGAATGATCTTCTTCGCTAAACCGTTCAGTATCCAAAATACCGAGAGACCGAACAGTCGTCTGCTGAGGCGGAAGGGTTTGTACAGTTGCGGAATAAACTCCTCTGCTCGTACGATCGGACCCGCTACCAGTTGCGGGAAGAAGGATACGTAGAATCCGAAATCGAGTATGTTCTTAACCGGCTGAATACGTTGCCGGTACACGTCTGCCGTATACGAGATGACCTGGAAGATATAGAACGATATACCGACCGGCAGAATGATCGTATCCACACTGAACCGCCCTGCTTCGGCGAAGCCGTTCCCGATATAGGCAAAGATATCGAATACGCGGAAGCCTGTTCCAAACAGGTCGTTGACCATGTTCGTGAAGAAATACGCATATTTGAAATAGGCCAGCAGACCCAAATCGATGATCACTGAAAGTGCCAATAGGATTTTAGGTATTGGAGATTTGATATTGGATATTTGATATTTATGGATTCGGCCGGCAATGATCCAATCGCTCAGGGTGACAAAGGCCAAAATCAGCAGAAACAGTCCGCTCGTTTTGTAGTAGAAGAACCAGCTGACGAACAGCAGATAGATGTTGCGAAGATGCAAACGACCCTTCGCCGTTTGCCTTTTGCCATTCGCCATTATTAGCGCAAACAGCGCATAGACCAGCGCAAAGAAAGCCCAGAAATAGAACTGAGTGAACAGCAGCGGGCTATTCGGGTCAAAGCCTAATATGTGGTGGATAAAATCCATTCTGCTACAGCATTTCCTGCTTTGCGGGCACCGCTTCGGTAGAAGTGCACTCCGTCTTCCCCGGCTAACCCTGTTTCCTGCCAACGTTTCATACTTCCGGCCCCTCCCATCCAACGGTAGAGACTGAAATAGGCGATGTGTTCTTCCATCGACATCTTTTGCAGCAACTTGTCCATATACGATACCATCGGATAGGACTGCCATTCGCCGTCCACCTGTCGCATCATGTCACTTGGGCCGATGAACAGAATGGATGCCTCGGGTGCGCAGGCTTGCACGTACTGCACTTGTTCGCGCAGCCCTTTGACGATGGCCTGAATGGTACTCGGGTTCTCGTTGAACGGAATCGCATTACCACCGTACTGCATGATGATCAGTTTCACGTTCTGCTCGCGATAGAACGTGCTCAGTTGCTCGCTATCTATCTTGGTGAAAACCAGACCGAGACAACCGCGCATAGGGATGTTATCCACGATCACACCCGTCTCACTCTCTTGCGACAGGCCGTACACGGCACCGTGTCCGTTCAGCCGCACTGTGTCACCGGACGTGCTGTACTCGATGCCGTCGTCTGCGAACACTTGCCAACGGGTGTATCGCCGTTCGTTGCTCTGCGGGGTGCACACCGCCATAATCTGCTCGCTTCCGCTGACCAAGCTGTCGTTCATCATCGCCACTTGACCCATCACGCCGTATAAACCGTCCGAACGCTGGTCGCGCTTGGGACCATAGACCAGATAACGCCTTGGACCTTGCATGGGTGTGACAAAACGGCCATTCATGTGCAGTTGTTGCTTGACCGTGCGGGAAGGAATCGTCTGTGCCAAGGGGAGTAGACCGCATCCTGCACCGCCGTAGCGTTGTTGGAGTTGGTCACGTATCTGTTGGGTCATACGATCCTCTTCAATCTGGCTGTCACCATAGTGCAGCACTCGCACACGGCGTGTGGAGGCTTGCTCCAGTGCCGCATAGAACGAATGCAAGAACACACGGCTGTCTGTTGTTGAATCAACCGCCACTTTGGGGATCTCTACCGGTTTGGGTTTCTCCGGAACAATGGTATCCACGGGAATAATGGTATCTGTCCGTTCGACGATCGTGTCACTCAGCAAGTCTGCATATGCATCACTAACCGTGTCATTCTTTATGTCGAACACCTCTGCCAGTGTGGGCCAGCGGAGGGTCTTGTCACCTACAGAGATACAACCGGGTAGCACCAGACACAGTGCTCCCAAACAAACCATCACGCACGCAATGAACAAGAGAACTTTATACGGTTTCATGCCACTAACCTTTCGCCTTTATTTCTTCCACAACGCACGGCTGAAGAGCAGCAGCACCGTGAAAATCTCCAAACGACCAATCAGCATCACAAACGTAGCGACCCATTTAGCAACATCCGGCATGGCTGCATAACAACCGCTCGAACCCCACTGGCCGATGGATACACCGACGTTGCCTATCATGGATGTGGCTATACCGAACGACTCATCGAAACCGATGCCGCACGCGCAGAAACAGATGGTTGCTGCCACGATGATCAGCAGGTAGAAGCACATGAACGCCATCACATTACTGGTGGTCTGTTCCGAAAGGGTTTTGTTGTTGAACCGTACCGGAATGACCGCATTCGGGTGAATACGGCGTTTGATCTCCGTCATGGCCGACTTGGCAAAGATGCCGATACGTACCCATTTCATACCTCCGGACGTGGAACCCGAGGCACCGCCGGTGAACATGAGGAAGAATACGATCACCCACAGCACAGGCGGCCACACCATATAATCCGATGCTACAAAACCGGTACTGGTAATGGTAGCGATAGAGGTGAAGAAGCCCAGACGGATGCTGTCCCATGAACCGGAGGTGAAAATCAACAGACCAATGGTCAGCGCAAGACCGGCAATGAGGCAGGCACTCACGTACCAACGCGTCTCCTCGTCATTCCAAATACGGTGCGGTTTGCCGCGGAAGAGGTAGATGAGTTGGGTGAAGTTAATACCCGACAGTAACATGAAGACGAGGATGATCCATTGGATCGCAGGTGTGTAACCGATGACGCTGCTGTTGTGCGTTGCAAAACCACCGGTAGAGATGGTGGCGAGCGAGTGGCAGACGGCATCGAACTTATTCATTCCGCATAGCCACAGCAGCAGACCTTCAGCCAGCGTGAGCAGGATATAGGTCAACCACATATGCTTGGCGGTGTCGGCAATTCGCGGACTCAGTTTCTCGTAGCTCACACCCGTCACTTCGGCGCTGTAGAGCTGCATTCCGCCCAGACCGAACATCGGCAGGATAGCCACACTGAGCACGATGATACCCATACCTCCAATCCACTGCATGAGTGAACGCCAGAGTAGGATCGAGTGCGTCTGTGCCTCTACATCGGTGAAGACGGTTGAACCTGTAGTGGTGAAACCGGCCATCGTCTCGTACCATGCGTCTGTGATGTGGGGCAGTGCGCCGCTGAGCCAGAACGGCATCATACCAAACAGCGAATAGACGATCCACACAAACGCCACAATGACGTATCCTTCGCGTTCGCCTACGCGCTTCTCCGCTTTGCGTCCGAACGCCGTCATCCACCAACTGCTGAACCATGTGATGGCTGACGCGGCGATCCAAGCACCTAAGTCAGCCTCGTGGTAGTACCATGCGGCAAACGTAGGAACGAGCATAAACAAGGCCTCGAGTGTCGTGAGGACACCCATCGTCTTGAATACTATGCGCCAGTTAAACATTCGTGTCATTTGAAGAAACGCTCTAAAGTTCGTATCACATGACTCTTACAAAACACGACGACGATATCGTTCGGGATGATCTGTGTGTCTCCGTTTACCAATATACCTTCTCCGGCACGTACGATACCACCTATGTTCGCCTCGTCCGGGAGGTTGAGGTCTTTCACTTTGCGACGAGTGACTGTACTGCCTTCTTTCACATCAAACTCCACGATCTCCGCATCGGCACTGGTCAGGTTGTGTACACCGCGCACACTCGCGTCCAGCAACATCTGGTAGATGTAGGATGCGGCAATCGTCTTTTTGTTAAGCACCGTGCCGATATCCAGACCTTCGGCCATCGGGATGTAATCGAGGTTCTCCACTTCGGCTATCGTCTTACGCACACCAAATCGTTTGGCGGCGAGGCAGGCGAAGATGTTCGCTTCGCTGCTGTCTGTAACCGCAACAAAAGCGTCTGCGTCCTGAATACCCTCCTCTTTGAGCACGCTCATATCCGAACCGTCGGCATTGATGATCAGCGCGTCCGGCACTTTGTCACTCAGTTTCTTGCACATCTCACGGTCCAGTTCGATGATCTTGATGTTCATCTCTCCCGTCAATTCTGTTGCGGCTTTGCGGGCGATGCGACCTCCGCCGAAGAAGATGACGTTCTTGATCTCGCGTTTGGACTTACCCAACTCTTCGCGCATGAACTCCATGTTCTCTTTGGGACATACGCAATAGACGATGTCGCCTTCTTCCACGGTGTCTTGTCCACGCGGGATGATGGTCTCCTGATCGCGTTTGATGGCTACAATACGGTATTTGCCGTGGTTGTAGATGCCGGAAGCAAAACTCTTTCCAATCACTTTCGCGCCTTTGCGCACTTTGACGACACAGAGTTCCAGCGCGCCTTGTCCCAGATGCAAGTGATAACGCATCCAGTTGGTGCGCAGACTCTCTTCGATCTCATTGGCTGCCAGCACCTCCGGATAGATGAGGTGGTTAAGACCCATTTTCTCGAAGAACTTCCGGTTCTCCGGCAGCAGGTATTCGTAGTTGTCGATACGTGCCAACGTTCGTTTGGCGCCTAATGAATTGGCAATCAGACAAGCAGTCATGTTTTCCGTCTCCAGCGGAGTAACGGAGATGAACAGATCGCAACCGTTCACACCTATCTCTTTTTGGTCATGAATAGAAGTAGGATTGCCGACCTTGGTCAACATGTCATAGTTGGCACTGAGGTCTCCCAGCCGATCTTGTTTCTCATCCAAGAGGCTGATCTCCATATCTTCGCGACTCAGCAGCTTCGCCAAGTGCGTACCTACTTCGCCTGCACCTGCAATAACGATTCGCATAAACCCTCCTTGTCTAATTTAAGCATATGATAAAGCTCTTTGGTAGAGCCGTGTTCTACAAACTGATCTTTCACTCCCAGGCGAATGACGCGCGGGGTGTAACCATGGTCGGCCATCCACTCCATGACTGCACTGCCCAGACCTCCTGTAACGAGTCCGTCCTCTGCCGTCACAATGGTCTTGAACTGTTTGCCCACTTCGTGCAAAATGTCCTCGTCCAGCGGTTTGAGCCAACGCATGTCGTAGTGTGCTACGCTGAGGCCGGAAGCTTCAATCGCTTCGCTCATGGTGTTGCCGATGGCGCCGATGGTCAGTACTGCAAAGTCCTTCCCGTCGCGCAGCTTGATACCTTTGCCGTACTCGACCTTTGTACATTGTACATCGTCACTTTGTACATTCGGTGTGCGTCCTCTCGGATAGCGAATGGCAACCGGTCCTTCGAGACGCTCCGCCATGATCATCATTTGGCGTAAGTCTTCTGCTGTGCGCGGCGCGCATATCTGCATGTTGGGTATCGGACGCAGGAATGCCAAATCCAATAAACCATGGTGCGTAGCCCCGTCGTTGCCGACAATGCCGGCACGGTCGATGCAGAGCACCACGTGCAAGTTCTGCAACGCTACGTCATGCACAATGTTGTCGTATGCACGCTGCAGGAACGTGGAGTATTCGTTGCAGTAGGGTAGCATACCTGCTTTGGCGAGTCCGGCGCTGAAGGTCACGGCGTGTCCTTCGGCAATGCCCACATCGTATACGCGCTCGGGCAACTCTTTTTGCATGATACTCATCGAGCACCCGCTCGGCATGGCCGGTGTGATACCTACTATCTTGTCGTTTTTCTTGGCCATCTCCAGCAGCGTTTGTCCGAACACCTCTTGCCACAGCGGTGTCTCAGCACCATTAGCCGTTAGCCGTTCGCCATTAGCCACATTGAACTCTCCCGGTGCATGCCAAACGGTCTGGTCGTTCTCTGCCGGTGCGTAGCCCTTGCCTTTCTTGGTGATGATGTGCAGTACTTTGGGCCCACGGTGATTCTTGATCTCGCTCAAGATACGTACCAATCCGATGACATCGTGTCCGTCTGTCGGACCGAAGTAACGGATGTTCAGACCGGTGAAGATATTATTCGCCTGCTTGGAAAGAGTGGCTTTAATATTGTTGTTACGGCGTAAGATGACTTGCCGTTTCTGCTCGTCTACGAGATGCAGGTGTGCCGCCAGTTTATATAGTTTCCAACGTACTTTGTTGTATCCTGCACTCGTTGTCAGATCAACCAAGTACTGGGTGAAACCGCCTTTGAGCGGGTCAATTGCCATATGGTTATCGTTGAGCACGATGAGCAGGTTGTTCTTGTCCATCGAGGTGTTGTTCAGTCCCTCAAATGCCAAACCGCCTGTCATGGCTCCGTCTCCGATGATAGCGACCACATTGGTGTTGGTTTTCGTATTGGCATTGGCTATATCAATGCCGAGTGCTGCAGAGATCGAGTTGCTGGCATGACCGGCAATGAACGCATCGTATTCGCTCTCAGCCGGATTGGTGAACGGAGATAGGCCTTTGAACTGACGATTGGTATGGAAGCGATCCCGACGACCAGTCAGAATCTTATGCGCATATGCCTGATGACCTACATCCCAGATCAGTTTGTCGTTGGGGGTGTCGAATACATAATGGAGCGCTACTGTCAGTTCGATAGCTCCCAAAGACGAACCCAGGTGACCGGGGTTCTTGCTCAGCGCTTCAATGATGAATTGTCTCAATTCGGCACACACGGCAGGCAGCTCATACAACTCGAGTTTCTTCAAGTCTGCCGGTGAATCGATATGATTGATATAGTTATAATCCATGGTTTTTCGTGTGTGCGCATATATACGCAAACTAAAATCGCGGCAAAATTACAAAAAAAATCCCACATATGCAAGCATATGCGGGAAATTTTTCATTTTTTCGCTTTTTCTTAGCGAATCATGTCGTCTCCGAAGAACGGTTGCAGTGCTTTCGGGATACGAATTCCCTCTTCACACTGGTTGTTCTCGAGGAGTGCTGCCACGATGCGCGGGAGTGCGAGAGCCGAGCCGTTGAGCGTGTGACAGAGCGTCACTTTCTTGTCCTCTGCACGACGGTAACGGCACTTGAGGCGGTTCGCCTGGTAGGTGTCGAAATTCGACGTGGAGGATACCTCGAGCCAACGGTGTTGTGCTTCGCTGTAGACCTCAAAATCATAGCAGAGTGCTGCCGTGAACGACATGTCACCACCGCTCAGACGCAGGATACGATAGGGCAACTCCAGTTTCTGAAGCAGACCCTCTACGTGCTCCAACATCTCTTTGTGGGAAGCGTCCGAATGTTCGGGCGTGTCAATGCGTACAATCTCGATCTTGGAGAACTCGTGCAGACGGTTCAGACCGCGCACATCCTTACCGTACGAACCGGCTTCGCGACGGAAACACTCCGTGTAAGCGCAGTTCTTGATCGGCAGTTGAGCCTCGTCGATGATCACATCGCGGTAGAGGTTGGTGACAGGCACTTCGGCAGTCGGAATGAGGTAGAGGTCGTCCACTTCGCAGTGGTACATCTGACCCTCTTTGTCCGGCAGCTGACCGGTTCCGTAGCCCGATGCAGCGTTGACTACCGTCGGCGGCATGATCTCCGTGTAACCGGCTTTGTTCGCTTCCGCGAGGAAGAAATTGATGAGCGCGCGTTGCAGACGTGCACCTTGACCGATATAGACGGGGAAACCTGCACCCGAGATCTTGACGCCCAGGTCAAAATCGATGAGGTTGTACTTCTTAGCGAGTTCCCAGTGCGGCAGTTTGGCTTCGTCGTTGTTGACCTCGCCTACCCAGGTACCGACGGTGTCACCACCGTGGTGGGGTACATTGGATTTGACAACGATGTTGTCCTCTGCGCAACTTCCTTCCGGTACGATGTCGTACGGTACGTTGGGGATGGTGAGCAGCAACTTGGTCTGTGCCTCTTCGGCTGCAGCCATCTTCTCGTCGTACTCGGCGATCTGTGCTTTGAGCGTACCGGTCTGTGCCTTAGCCGCTTCGGCCTCTGCACGTTGACCTTTGGCCATGAGCATACCGATGGACTTGCTGATCTGATTCATCTGTGCAGCAGCAGCGTCTTTGAGTTGCTGCGCACTTTTGCGCTCTCCATCAAGACGAAGCACTTCGTCGATTGCCTCTGCGGCGCCTGAGAAGTGCTTCTTGTTTAAACCGGCAATGACTTTCGCCTTGTCGTCGTAAATTTGTTTTAAAGTTAACATACTTACGCCTCTACCGGTTGGATGGATACGTACGATTTGTTGTCGCGTTTCTTGCGGAATGTTACGATTCCGTCGCAGAGAGCGAACAGCGTGTGGTCGCTACCCATACCCATGTTTTCACCCGGGTTGTGAACGGTACCACGTTGACGTACGATGATGTTACCTGCCTTTGCGAATTGACCACCGAAGATCTTCACGCCAAGACGTTTGCTTTCTGATTCACGGCCGTTCTTAGAACTACCGACACCTTTCTTGTGAGCCATACTGGTTGTCCTTTCTTTTAAGCAATAACAATTTCTTTAACTACTACGTTGGTCAAATCCTGACGGTGACCATTGAGCTTGCGATAACCTTTGCGACGTTTCTTGTGGAATACAAGAATCTTCTCGCCACGGCACTCGTTGTCGAGTACTTCGCAAACTACTTTTGCGCCCTTCACATAAGGAGCACCAACTTTTACTTTGCCCTCATTGTCGAGGAGCAGTACGTTCTCGAACTCGATCGTTGCACCCTTCTCCAGGTCAGCGATGCGGTTGATGAACAGTTTTTTGCCAGCTTCTACCTTAAACTGCTGGCCCTTCATTTCTACAATTGCGTACATTGAAATACGTTTGTTAAATGGTGATGGCGGTGCGGCGAGCGCTATCCAAGCGCTACTTTTACGAGCCTTTCCGTATAAAAAATTACTACACTTTTGAGCCGAATGGCTAAACGGGTGTCGAGCCGCTCGACAAAAAGCCTGCAAAATTACAACTTTTTTTTGATGTGACCAAATAATTTGACAAAAAAATGCAAAATTTCTTTTATTTTGCTGTTTCTTGTCTGCAAAACGGGGCTATTAGCCTAATTTTTCGTGGCATTGACGAATATACATCTCATTCGCTTCACGTACCCAACTGTACTTCCACCGAGCCCCGGTAAAACGTTTCTGCGCTTTCTCAAACCATTTCAACGCTTCCGCTTTGTCTCCGAAGGGTTTGGGGGCATAGAACAGGCAGGTGCCGTAGTAACTGAGTACCAGCGGATCGTTCGGTGCCAACTTCGTGGCCTCTTTGGCCAAACTCATGGATTTGAACGGATGAATGGACTCGTGCAACCTCAGTTCATACACATACACGGCACTGAGATACATCTCATAGTGACCGACAGGCAGTTGGTCTTTGAGAGCCTCCACATGGGCCTTGAACTGCTGCACACGCCGTTTGGCTTCCGGCATCAGGGTTTCCTTGCCCTCTTTCTTCGCCTCCGCTACGATGTATCCGCAGTAGCCGTATTCGTATAGTAAGGCTGAAGGAGTGAAAGACTGAAGGAGCGAAGGAGACTCAAGATGGTTCTTCCACACCGTCATGTCTTCGTGTTGGTAAGCAGCGAAGAGTACGCTGTCTGTTTGTGCGAAAAGGGTGACGCTCATACAGAGCGTAATCCATAGAATGATCGTTTTTCTCATTTCAATAGTCGGTATAAAATCTCAATCGGGTGGTGTGCCGTGTAGCCGGTGCCATCCTTGATCTGGGTGCGGCACGAGATACCCGGTGCCGCAATGAGGGTGATTCGTTCGGTGCTCTTCATCGCTTGTCGTACGGTGGGAAAGAGTACCATCTCGCCAATAGCGATAGATGTTTGGTAATGTGCTTTCTCGTAGCCGAACGAGCCGGCCATTCCGCAACAGCCGGATGGGATGACATGTACGGTCGCGTTTACCGGCAGACGCAGCAGTTCGGCTGTCTGCTCAACGCCGACCAGCGCTTTCTGGTGACAATGACCGTGCAGCCAGATGTCCACTTCGCGGTCGCTGAATGCGTCTCGGGTGATTCGTCCGGCTTGCACTTCGCGCATCAGGAACTCATCGAAGAGCAGACTGTTCTTGCCTAAGTCTTCTGCCGCTTGCTGCAGTTCGGGTGCAACGAGGTTCGGGTACTCGTCACGGAATGTCAGAATACACGAAGGCTCAATGCCTACCAAGGGTGTCTCGTTGGTGATCAGGTCTTTGAGCAGCCTTACGTTCTTGTTTGCATAGCGCTTTGCCTGCCGCAAGCAGCCCTTGGAGATGGCTGCACGACCACTCTCTACCTGCTTGGGAATAAGCACGTTGTAACCTAACTTGGTTAACAGGTCGATGAAGGTCTGCACCAACTCCGGTTCGTTGTAGCGGGTGAACTCATCGAGAAAAAGGTAGACCTTTTTCGATGTACGATGTAACGATGTACGATGTACGATTGATGTACGATGTATCGTCGGAATGCTCCGCTCGGGTGCAAAGCCCACGATCTGTTTGAGCAACGACGAAGTGACGCTATTGGTGGCGAAGAAATTATAGATATGCGGTACGAACGAACCGAGGTGTTGCACATCGGCATTATGCGCCACCATCCATGTGCGCAGCGGGGTGCCTTCTTGGTCGTATAGTGCCTGCAGCGCCTCTGCCCGCAGACGGGTCATATCCACACCCGACGGACACTCTTTCTTACATGCTTTGCAGGCCAGGCAGGAAGCGAGAACCGACTTTAGGTCCTCTTTCGCCAATAACCTTTCGCCGTTCGCCGTTAAGTACTCCCGCAGCACGTTGGCCCGTGCACGGGTGGTCATTAACTCATCGCGGCTCACTTTGTACGCCGGGCACATGGTGCCGCCAATGAGATTGGATTTCCGGCAGTCGCCGGCCCCGTTACATTGCTCTACACGGCACAACTGTTCATCGCCCATGCGTGAACGGTCTGCTCGCAGGGACTCGTCCATGCGCGGTGTGTCGACTATCTTATGCGGGTTGAACAGGTTGTCGGCATCCCAGCAGTACTTGACTTGTCGCATCAGTTCGTATGCCTCTTGACCGTACTGCAGGGGAATGAACTCACCTCGCAGGCGACCGTCACCGTGCTCACCGCTGATGGTGCCGCGGTGCTTGCGGACGAGTAGGGTGGTCTCGTGCGCAATGCGGCGGAACAGCTGCTTGCCTTCTGCGGTCTTGAGGTTGAGTATCGGGCGTAAGTGCAGTTCGCCGGTGCTGATATGTCCGTAGAAAACGCATGAGGTACCGAGGCGGGAGAGCATCTCGCGGAAATCGCGCATGTATGCCGGCATTCGGTAGGGGGCCACGGCGGTGTCTTCGATCACACCGGTCGGCTTGGCATCCCCTTTCATGCCGTTGAGAATACCCAGACCGGCTTTGCGTAAGTTCCACACCTTATTTACTTCGCCCCCGTACACGCGCGTGCATAGGGTGACGAGTCCGCTTTGGAGCAGGTCTTGCTCCAGCTGTTGTGCCTGTGCATCCAAGTCTTCGCGTGTCTCTGCCCGTAGTTCGGAAATGAGCAGTGCTGCCGGGTCGCCGGTCACGAAGAACCGTTCGACCGAAGGGGTGTTCTTGCTCAGTTCAAGGATCTCGCCGTCCATCAACTCAATAGCCGTCGGTCGGTGTCGGAGCGCAATGAGGTTGGCTTCAAACGCCGCATCGAGCGTCACACAGTGTGCGCAGACGACCATCACTTCTTTGGGCGGCAGCGGGTCTAGCGACACCTTGATGCGGGTGAGGAATGCCAAGGTACCTTCGCTTCCGGCGATGAGCCGGCAGAGGTTGATCGTCTGTTCGCGCCAAGGCTTGTGCTCGTCGCACAGGTCGGCTATCACTTCATCGATCGCGTACCCGCAACTGCGCCGCGTCAGTTCCTTGTCGGGATAGCTGTTCTCGATCAGTTCCCGCGTCTGAGGGCTCAGTGCCCATTGGATGAGTTGCGAATAGATGCGCTCAATCAGCACGTCTGTCGGACGGGTCCAGAACGCTTGTCCGAACCGTTGTTCCAGTTCGGCGATGCTGTACGTTGCAAAATGCTCTGAACTGCCGTCTGCCAGAATGGCGTCGGCTTCCAGCACATGCGGACGCGTGCTGCCGTATATGAGCGAATGGGTACCGCAGGAGTTGTTACCGACCATGCCACCAATGCAACAGCGGTTGGAGGTGGAGGTCTCGGGACTGAAGAACAGGCCGTAAGGTTTGCAGGCTATGTTCAGTTCATCGCGCACCACACCGGGTTCGACTACTGCAAAACGCTCCGCCTCATTGATCTCAATGATGCGGTTCATGTGCCGGCTGATGTCTGCTACAATACCGTTGCCCACCACTTGTCCGGCGATAGACGTGCCACCGGCACGGGCAATGAGGTTCGTGTTGCGGCGGCGGGCTTTGGCAATGAGCGAACGGATATCGTGTTCGTTCTCCGGGTACGCTACGCCGTAGGGTATCTCGCGGTACACACTGGCATCTGTTGCGTAGGCGATCTTATGAATACTGTCGGTTAATATCTCCATTGGCTTTGAGGGGGTGTCAAACCTTTGCAGCTGCAAAGGTAGTGTTTTTTTCTGAGATATGCAAGCAAAAACAAAAAAACTGCCACCGAAGTGACAGTTTTTTTAGAATTGTGTACAAGCCATTACTTGCGAACAACTTTCAGAGTAGCCGGCTTGAGAGCGTTCTTAGCAGCTGCTTTCTTCGGAGCACTTGCAGCCTCTACGGTCGGGTAATCGAACGAGAATTTGTACTTGATACCGTCGGTAGCAATAGCCCATCCGCTGAGGTTAGCATTGTTGCCGTTACCAGGTACGTTCTTCAATTCAGCTTTTACGACAGCAAGACCTTTCTCCACATTCATATCTTTCGTCCAGATAAACGAATACTCACTTGTCTCCAGATCAGCTTCTGTGTAGTCGCCACTGAAATCATCGTCGTAGATGTTGAATGTTACGTCATAGGTAGCCTGATCCGTAGCATAAGCAATGTACGAACCATCGAAGTCACGATAGTCTTCAAATCCACCACCTTGCAGTACACCTAAATCCACTTCGCCCTTGATCTCGATGTCTTTGGTCTTGAAGGTCTTGTAGGAGATCTCCTTGCCCAATGTTACAACGTCACCGTTAACATTCAGTTGGCATGCGATCAGTGCATACTCTGTGTTCGAAGAAAGACCCTCTGCCGGAGAACTCTGTTTGCCTTGGAGAATGTAACCGTGCTGGATCAGCGCGCTTGCACCGTATTTCTGTGCGAGCGCAGCCAGTTGGGAAGCGAAGTCAGCAGCCAGCGTGTCTGCACCATACTTAGCAAAATCTTCTCCGTAGAACAACGTAGCACCGTAATAAACGGTTGTGTCAGCCGGAACGATCTCTACGTCAACGGAGGTTGCCTCGATGTTCGAAACGGTGAGTTTGAAGAAACTCGAACCTGTTTGCTCATTGTTGCAGGAAACGAAGCTGAACGCTACCAACGCTGCAGCTACAATAGAAAAAATCTTTTTCATACTTTTTTTAATTTTAATTAAATGAATGTTGTTTTGTTATTTATTTACCACGCTCAAGGAGCAGTGTTCTTGTCGGTTGATCACAAACCTCGGTCGGACCATAGTACTGAATCGGACCCGGGTAGATGTAACTGGTGTTAGCGTCCGCCCATGCAGCACGGTGTGCCTCGAGGTACTTGAACGGCGCGCCGTCGAGTTCAACGAGTGCTTTTTGGATCACGGGTTTCATCTTACCGTTACGTTTCTCCATGTTCATCATCATGGTGATAGGCACACCACCTGCAACCCATTCTGCAGCCGGTTTGGTGAGGTTGCGAACGAGGGACATGTAACCGGTCTTGCCGGCAGCAATGAGGTGGGTAGCGTTCACGCCGATCGAGTAGCAGTAGTCAGCATCGAAGTTCGACGGCATAGCGCAACGTCCTTCGTAGCCGAAGAAGTGGTTGAGGGCGCTGAACTTACCTTTGTACTCGCCGTTGGCTTTGAGCACAGCCAGACGTTTCTGTACCATCTCGATGAGCAGTTTCTCGGTCTCAATCTGGCTAACCATCACGTTTCCGTGCGGGTCACGGTCGAGTGTGAGCTGACGAGCGATGCCCTTCGGCAGCGAGCGGTAGAGTTCGCAGGAAGCCGGGCTGAGTTTGGACTTGACGTACTCACGCTTCGCATCATCACCGTCGAGAGAGGTGAACTCTTCGTTGGCAGCGAGCATGTCATTGAGCTCTTGGATGAGCACACGCATAGCCGGGATGAACTCGATCAGACCTTCCGGAATAAGGATGGTACCGAAGTTAAGTCCTGCGTTAGCACGGGCAACGATCACCTTGACGATGTCCTCTACGATGTCGTTGAGGGTCATTTTCTTGGCTTCTACCTCCTCGGAGATGAGGCAGATGTTCGGTTGGCTCTGGAGTGCGCACTCGAGGGCGATGTGCGAAGCCGAACGACCCATGAGGCGGATGAAGTGCCAGTATTTCTTTGCGGAGTTAGCGTCGCGCTGGATGTTACCAATGAGCTCGGCATAGGTCTTACAAGCGGTGTCGAAACCGAAGGAGGTCTCGATCATCTCGTTCTTGAGGTCGCCGTCGATGGTCTTCGGGCAACCGATGACCTGGATTCCGCACTGTTTCTGCAGGTAGTACTCTGCGAGCACGCATGCGTTGGTGTTGGAGTCGTCACCACCGATGATGACTACTGCCTTGATACCCAGTTGTTTGCATATCTCGATGCCGTTGTCGAACTGCCAAGTCTCTTCCAGTTTGGTACGACCCGAACCGATGATATCGAAACCGCCGGTGTTACGGTACTCGTCGATGATGGCACCGGTGAGTTCCTGGTACTTACCGTCAATCAGACCGGAAGGACCGCCGAGGAAACCGTACAGTCTGTTCTTCGGGTTGATGGCTTTCAGACCGTCGTAGAGACCCGAGATGACGTTGTGACCGCCGGGAGCCTGACCTCCGGAGAGGATGACACCGACATTGAACGGCTCATCTTTGTGGTTGTTACCGATGGTGGGTTCAAACGTGATGAGCGGCAGACCATAGGTGTTGGGGAACAATTTCTTGATCTCCTCCTGATCCGCTACCGAGTGTGTTTTCTCGCCTTCCACGAGGCGTACTGCGCCTTGCAACGCTACCGGCATCTTCGGCTGATAGCTCTGGCGAGCGATTTGTAATGGACTTTTTTGCATAATGGTTAAAATTATTTGTGATTTGTCATTTGTGATTTGTCATTTTCAATGAGGCGGAGCAACTGCTCGACGGCCTCTTCCTGCGGGATGTTTTTGAGGATGCACTCTTTACCGCGGTAGAGGGAGATACGGTCACGACCGGCACCTACGTAACCGTAGTCGGCATCGGCCATCTCACCCGGTCCGTTGACGATGCAACCCATGACGGCGATCTTGAGACCGGTCAGGTGCGCGGTTGCGGCTTTCACTTTGCGGATCGTCTCTTCGAGGTCGAACATCGTACGTCCGCAGCCCGGGCAGGAGATATACTCCGTTTTATATATACGCACGCGCGCGGCTTGGAGGATGTCCTTACTCAGGAAATTGAGTTTAGTCTCCGAGAAGTTGGGGTTGACGAGTGTCAGTTCGGTGGCTTTGTAGTCCCAGAGCAGTCGTCCGCATTCGGCAGCGGCTTGCAGGCAGAACTGTTCCCACTCGCTCTCCAGCGAGGTGTAGCGTATCTCGGCGCTGCCGCCTATGTTATCCAGCACTTCGGCCTGAACCGAACCGTCGTAACGGATCGAGTCTTCGTCTTCGAAATAGTCCACGAGGTCGCGTGCAACAGGTATCTCGTTCTCCGGTGCTTCGCTGAGGCTGACACGGACGGTGTCGCCGATGCCGTCTGCAAGCAGGGCACCGATGCCGACAGCGGACTTGATGCGTCCATCTTCGCCTTCACCGGCCTCGGTCACACCGAGGTGGAGCGGGAACGCCATGTGCTCGTGCTTCATGGTCTTGACGAGCAGACGCACGGTCTCGACCATCACGCGGGTGTTAGAAGCCTTGACGGAGATGACGATATCGTTGAAGTGTTGCTCTACGGCAATTCGGAGAAACTCCATGACGGAAGCGACCATTCCTTCAGGCGTGTCCCCGTATTTCTCCATCATACGCGGGGAGAGCGAACCGTGGTTAACACCGATACGAATCGCCGTCTCGTGCTCGCGGCAGATGTCGAGCAGGTGCACAAAACGCTCTTTAAGTTTGGTGGCATCCTTGCTGTAATTGCCCGGATTGATGCGAACGGCTTCCACCACTTCAGCGGCGGCATCGGCTACATCTGCCTGAAAATGCACATCCGCTACGAGCGGCACGGCAGTCAGCACCTGCGCATGGATCTCGCGCAGCGATTCGACCTCGCGCAGACCTTGCGTCGTGAAACGCAGCAGTTCGGTTCCGGCCTCAATGCACCGGCGTGCCTGGTCCACGGAAGCGTCAATATCGTTCGTGGAGGTGTTCGCCATCGTCTGGATGCGAATGGGGTAGTCGGAACCTAAAAATATGTTCCCAACCCGAACATTTATGGTCTTTCTTCTGTTATAATCTAAATTTATTTGCATAAAAATGCATTTTTTTTCAAAAAAATTTGCTCAATTCAAAAAATTGTAGTACCTTTGCACCCGCTTTTGTGAAAAAGGCGTTGAATCAGTAGCTCAGCAGGTAGAGCACATCCCTTTTAAGGATGGGGTCCTGGGTTCGAGCCCCAGCTGGTTCACAAGGAAGAGAGTTTCGGCTCTCTTTTTTGTTTGTCTTTTCATTCTTTCAATTCGCGCGTTACAATTTTGCTTGCAAAATTACTGCTTTTTTTTGACATGTGCAAATAATTTGAAAAGAATATGAAAATAAAATACATCCATTCCATTCCCGCGACCACATCGAGACCACATCGAGACCACATCGAGACCTGTATGAAAGGTGTGAAGTTAATTTTACTTTGGCACGGAGTTTGTAATACTCTTTCTGCAAATTTTAATTTACGACACTATGAAAAAGATATTTAGATTTTTAGGCGTCGTGCTGCTCATCGCAGCCGTCAGTGCCGGAACAACACTTACCGTGCTGAAATACGGCACAACCAATTCTCAAATTTCAAATCTCAAATCCCAATTAGTTTCCGATTCATCCGGGCTCCCGACCGCCTACAGCCGTTTTGCTTCGTTGCCGCAGGCAGGAGAGACGGATTTTACACAAGCTGCCGAACTGTCCGTCAATGCCGTCGTGCACGTCAAAACGACGTACCGCAATCAAATGTCGTCACAGCAGATGGACCTCTTTGAGTACTTTTTCGGCCGTCCGGGGCAGCAACGCGAGATGCCGGCACAACAGGCGTCCGGTTCAGGCGTCATCATCTCCGAGGACGGATATATCGTCACCAACAACCACGTCATCGACCGCGCGGACCAGATTCAGGTTGTGCTCAACGACAAACGCGAATACACTGCGACGCTTGTTGGCACCGACCCGAACACGGACATTGCGCTCCTGAAAATCGAAGAGACAGGGCTGCCGGTAATCCTGATGGGTAACTCCGACGACCTGCGTGTCGGCGAATGGGTGCTCGCAGTCGGCAATCCGTTCAACCTAACTTCGACCGTCACAGCGGGTATCGTGTCCGCCAAGGCGCGTAACATCAACATTCTCAACGCGGAGATGAAGATTGAGTCGTTCATCCAAACCGACGCGGCTGTCAATCCCGGCAACTCCGGCGGTGCGCTGGTTAACACGCGCGGCGAGTTGGTGGGTATCAACACCGCAATCGCTTCGCAGACAGGTTCGTATTCGGGCTACAGTTTTGCAGTGCCGACAAGTATCGTGCAGAAAGTGGTGAGCGACATCCGCCAGTACGGTGTCGTACAGCGCGCTATCCTCGGCGTACAGATGCGCGAGATCACTTCCGAACTGAAGAAAGAGAAAAACCTGACAACTCTCCAAGGGGCATACGTGGAGCGCGTTGTGCCGGATGGCGCGGCAGAGAAAGCAGGCATCAAGAGCGGCGATGTGATCACGCGCATTGACGATGCAGCCGTCAAGACAAGCACCGACCTGCAGGAACATATCGGTCGTCACCGTCCGGGTGATGTGGTGAGTGTGACGCTGCTCCGTGACGGAAAAGAAATCACTGTCCAAGCCACTTTAACCAACCGCGAAGGCGGTACAGGAGTCATCTCTGCCGAGGACAAGGCGTCCGTCTTGGGGGCTACGTTCTCCGAACTGACCGATGCGCAGAAAGAGCGCCTGGGTATCAACTACGGCTTACAGATCAAGTCGCTCAAGGCAGGCAAACTGAAGAGTGCCGGTGTTCCCTCGGACTTCATCATCCTCAAGGTCAATAACCGCTCCGTACGCACCGAGGAAGACCTTGACGACATCGTCCGCCGTGCCAACTCCGCCTCCGAGCGTGACCGCGTCCTCTTCATCACCGGCTGCACCCCGCAAGGAAGAGTAAGGTATTATGCTGTCAATTTGGCAGAGTAAGGATGTAGGATTGTTAAGATTTAGAATGATAAAGGGGGCTCTTGTGCCCCCTTTATCGTCTCGTATCCGAGTCGTATGTATCGGCTTTAAGGAGTTCTATGTTCGTCCTGCGAACTTGCGCGGTGCACTTACTCCTTCAAATGTCCATTGGACATTTTCGGTGCGCCTCAGTCGCTTCACGTACGTAGCAGGTAAGCGGAAACGGATATTATTCAGTATGCCTTCTACTATTATTGGTCTATACAACATGTGTGATTCTTCAAGTGTAACATAACCAGATATTTAGACTAATAAAATACCAGAGCAAACATCTTTCAGTTAGTTGCTTTAAATACAGTTTATTCTTATACTAACGGACAAGGCGGACAGAAAGACCGAGAAAATGGTATCCATTGCCCATATCTTGTCCGTACTGCCAGAAATACAGGTTCCACGCTATCTCCGGGCCACGAGGTGTGGACGACCAGTAGATACCGCGCGAACCCGATTCACGTACTCGACCTTTGTAAAAACGGCCTGCTGCGGGTAGTATTATATATTCTCCATTTGGACCAGTTACTTTACAGTATCCCTTATTCCAACTCCATTGACATGAATTAATTAATTCCTCAAATTGCTCCTTTGTCGGTAGATTTTTGCCGAATTTGACTACAGCCTCCTCATACGAATATAAACCCATTTCATTTTCAGTCTTCCACTGTGTTCCACTTGGGAGGCCTAAGTCAATGTAAGTCTGAGAATTAACTGCTACGGAAAAAAGAGTCGCCAAAATAAAAATAGATCTTTTCATAATAATAAATTGTTTTCCTTGCTCTGCAACAGCCACGGGCAAAGCGGTTAAATAATATACAAACAAAAGCGTGAGGCTGCTATGCGGCACACTCTGCTTGAGGGTACTAGGAAAACCGTGAAACAAGTATGCACATAGTAACTTCACGCTGATGCGCGAAGCCTATTTGCAAAACTCCCGTTTCGAAAGATTCCTAGTTTTTCAAGCAAAGAGTAAAGCAAACGCTTCTTTTAATCAATATGTTATCGCGCGTCGCTACGCGCGGAGGTTATATCTTAGTTAATAATTCGTCGGTTGTTAATTCCATCTTGGCGAAGGCAAACCATTTCTTACCGAGGTCCTTGAGACTCGCTCCGATATGATAAACGGTATCATCAATGCACAAAAAGCGGTCGTGCGAGCGGTCAAACGGCTCTACCTCTATCGGGGCATATACATGTTTGTTTCAAATGTCCTCGCAATTTGCGATGACATATTTATATCTTCCGGGTTTGAGGTCACAATTTGTGACTTCAAAAAATCATCCTCATTAGATATCACAAATTGTGATTTCCAATTTTCAAACTCCTCTTTAGAGAGTTGAAACATGAAGTCTTCTGGGAAACGTTCTAAATTACGTTTCACCTGCTCATTGAGACGCTTCGTTTCTACTCCGTACAACCTCGCCAAGTCGCGGTCAAGAATTACCTGCTTGCCGCGGATGACTTGGATGAGGTTTTCGATATTCTCCAAAGGTTGCAATGGAGCGGACTCAACTTTTTCTATGTCCTTCTTCTTTGCCATAACTTGCGATTACATCACAATGTTGACAATCCTGCCGGGGACGACGATGATCTTCTTCGGGGTGTTGCCGGCGAGATATTTGGATGCATCTTCGTGGGCGAGGACAAGTTTCTCCACTTCTTCCTTCGGTGTGTCTTTCGGGCACTCGAGTGTGAAGCGTACTTTGCCGTTGAACTGCACGGGGTATTTCTGGGTATCTTCTACGAGGTAAGCCTCATTGCACTCCGGCCATTCGGCGTTCACTACAAACGACTCGTTGCCGCAACGGTGCCACATCTCTTCTGCGATGTGCGGAGCGTACGGCGCCATGAGAACAGCAATCTGCTCGAGGATGGCACGTTTGTTGCACTTGAGGGTCGTCAATTCGTTCTGCGCGATCATGAAGGCCGGGATAGACGTGTTGAAAGAGAAGTTCTCGATATCCCAGGTAATCTTCTTGATAAGCTTATGTAGCGAACGCAGTTCGTCTTTGGTCGGTTCTACATCTTCGATATTCTCGTAGAGGTTCCACAGACGTTTGAGGAAACGATGCACACCGTCGATACCGTTGGTGTCCCAAGGTTTGGACATCTCCAACGGGCCCAAGAACATTTCGTACAGACGGAGCGTGTCGGCGCCAAACTTTGCGATGACGTCATCGGGGTTCACCACGTTGAACATCGATTTAGACATCTTCTCTACCGCCCAGCCGCAGATATACTGTTTCGGTCCGGCGGTGTAACCCGTCAGTTCGGACGAGGTACCGTCGGCGAAGACGAACTCGGCGTTCTTGAACTCCGGCATCCACGCGCGGAAGGCGTTGATGTCGAGTACATCGTTGTTGACGATGTTAACGTTGACATGAATCGGCTGCACTTTGTCCTTGTACTCCGGATTCTCAATGAGGTTGTACGATATATAGAGGTTGCCCGTCGCGCCTTCGCCGATGTAACGATAGACGAAGTTCGAACGGCCTTGGATCATACCCTGGTTGATCAATTTCTTGAACGGTTCGTCCTCGCATACATAGCCGAGGTCGTAGAGGAACTTGTTCCAGAAGCGGCTGTAGATGAGGTGTCCCGTGGCGTGCTCCGAACCGCCGAGATAGAGGTCCACCTGACGCCAGTAGTCGTTGGCTTGTTTGGACACGAGCGTCTCGTCGTTATGCGGATCCATGTAACGGAGGTAGTAAGCACTCGAACCGGCAAAGCCCGGCATGGTGCAGAGCTCCAGCGGATAACCTTTGTACGTCCAGTCCTTGGCGTTACCCAACGGAGGACGACCGTCTGAGGTCGGTTTGAAGTCCGACACTTCGGGCAGTGTGATCGGCAGGTCTTGCTCATCGACCGTGTAGGGCATGCCGTCCTTGTAATAGATCGGGAACGGTTCGCCCCAATAACGCTGACGCGAGAAAATAGCGTCACGCAGACGGTAATTCACTTTCACGCGACCGATGCCCGTGTTGGTGATATACTCCTTCATCGCCTGAATAGCGTCCTTGACCTCCATGCCGTTGAGGAAACCGGAGTTCATCATGATTCCTTCCTTGGCATCGAACGACTGCTCGGATACGTCTGCCCCTTCAATGAGCGGAATGATCGGCAGGTTGAAGTGCTTGGCGAATGCGTAGTCGCGGCTGTCATGGGCAGGAACGGCCATGATCGCACCGGTGCCGTAGCCGGCGAGTACGTAGTCGGAAATATAAATAGGTATCTCGCCCTGCGTGAGCGGGTTGATGGCATAGGAGCCGGTGAACACACCCGTCACCTTACGGTCGGCTATTCGCTCCCGCTCTGTGCGATTCTTGCAACGTGCGAGGTAAGCGTCCACTTCCTCCTTGTGCTCCGGTGTTACCACCTTGGCTACATATTCGCTCTCGGGTGCCAGCACCATGAACGTCACCCCGAACACGGTGTCCGCACGGGTGGTGAAGATGGTAAAGGTCGTGTCCTGTCCTTTGAGGGCGAACTGCATCTCTGCTCCTTCGGAGCGGCCGATCCAGTTACGCTGGGTCTCCTTGAGGGAGTCGGTCCAGTCGAGTCGGTCGAGTCCTTCGAGCAGACGGCCGGCATAGGCGCTGACGCGCAGACACCACTGACGCATGACGCGTTGCTCGACCGGGAAGCCACCACGAACGGAGAGTCCTTCGGACACCTCATCGTTGGCGAGCACCGTGCCGAGGGCAGGGCACCAGTTAACTTTGGTGTCCGCCAGGTAGGCGATTCGGTAGTTCATGAGCCGCTCCTGCTGCTCTTTCTCAGAGAGCGTAGCCCACTTGGGGTCGTTCGCTTCCCACTCCGCAATCAGTTTGGAGATAGGCTGTGCCTTTTGGGTCTTGGGATCAAAATAGGAGTTGAACATCTGTACGAACGCCCACTGGGTCCAGTGGTAGTACTTGGGATCGCAGGTGCGGATCTCACGGCTCCAGTCGTAACAAAAACCGATCTTCTTGAGCTGCGAGATGTAACGGTCGATGTTCTCAAAAGTGGTCTTCTCCGGGTGTTGTCCGGTCTGGATAGCGTATTGCTCAGCGGGCAGACCATAGGAGTCAAAACCCATGGGGTGCAGCACGTTGAAGCCTTTCTGACGTTTGTAACGGCTGTATATATCACTGGCTATGTAGCCGAGCGGATGGCCGACATGCAGACCTGCGCCCGAGGGGTAGGGGAACATATCCAACACGTAGTAGTGCGGTTTATCACTCTCGTTGGACACTTTGTACGCATCGGCATCCGCCCATGCTTGTTGCCACTTGCTCTCTATTTCAGAAAAATTGTATTCCATCAAGGAAATGAATAATGATTAATGAATAATGAATATTTTTTTTACAGCAATTTCTTCACTTGCTCATAGACGTTCTGGGCAGTGAAGCCGAGTTTCTCGTCGAGGACCTTGTAAGGAGCGGAGAATCCGAAGGAGTTGAGACCCCAGATAGCGCCGTTTTCGCCCACGAGGGATTCGAGCGTGCACGGCAGGCCGGCTGTCATACCGAAGCGTTTGATGCCTTTCGGCAGCACGGTCTCTTGGTACTCTTTGTCTTGGAGACGGAACAGACCTTCGGACGGTACGCTGACGATCTGCAGACGGATACCCTCTGCGCGAAGCAGTTCGGCACCGGCGAGCAGGGTTGATACCTCCGAACCGGAAGCCAGCAGTACCACCTGCGGGTTCTCATCTTTGGATACGATATACGCACCTTTGCGGAAGCCTTCGAGGTTGACGTTAGGCACCGGAGCGATATCCTGACGGCTCAGAATGAGTGCGGTCGGGGTAGCGGTGTTCTCGATGGCTGCACGCCAAGCGAGGGTCGTCTCTTCGGCATCAGCCGGACGGAGTACCAGCATCGACGGAGCACCGTGGTGGTTGTGCAGTTTCTCCATCAGACGGATCTGTGCCTCTTGCTCTACCGGTTCATGGGTCGGACCGTCCTCACCTACGCGGAAGGCGTCGTGCGACCAGATGAACTTCACCGGCAGCTCCATGAGGGCAGCCATACGAACAGCGGGTTTCATATAATCGCTGAACACGAAGAACGTACCGCAAGCGGGGATGATACCACCGTGGAGGGCCATACCGATCATGACGCACGCCATCGTGAGTTCGGATACACCGGCTTGGAGGAACTGACCGCTGAAGTCGCCTTTCTTGAGGGCATGGGTCTTCTTGAGGAAGCCGTCTGTCTTGTCGGAGTTCGACAGGTCGGCAGACGAAACGATCATGTTACCTACGTTCTCAGCGAGGAACGAGAGGACCTTACCGCTGGCATTACGGGTTGCGTCACCGGCTTTCTGCTCGATGAGGCTCCAGTCGATGCACGGCACTTCTCCGGCCATGAAAGTCTCGTATTCGTTAGCTGCCTGCGGGTTGGCTTGTGCCCACTCGTGGTAAGCCACGTACCGTTTATTGCACAATTCGCGCAGTTCGGCTGCACGGTCGTCATACAGTTTCTTCACTTCGGGGAAGATCACGAACGGATTGGTCGGGTCGCCTCCGAGGTGCTCGATGGTCTTCTCAAACGAAGCGCCGGCTTTGCTGAGCGGAGCACCATGCGTGGAGCACTTGCCTTCCCAGTTAGCACCTTCCGCGGTGACGCAGCCCTTACCCATGGTCGTGTGACCGATGATGATAGACGGACGACCTTTCTCCGCTTTCGCTTTGACGATGGCCTGACGGATCGCGTCGGGATCATTGCCCGGGATCTCCTGTACGTACCAACCCCAAGCTGCGTACTTAGCGGCTACATCTTCGGAGGTCACTTCGCCGCAACCTGTGGAGAGTTGGATGGTGTTGGAGTCGTAGAACATAACGAGGTTATCCAAACCCAGGTGACCTGCCAGACGGCCTGCACCTTGCGAGATCTCCTCCTGCACACCGCCGTCCGAGATGAAGGCGTAGATGGTCGGGTTGTGGATGGCACCGTAGCGTTGGTTGAACCATTTGGCAGCAATCGCTGCACCGATAGCGTAGGTGTGACCTTGACCCAGCGGACCGGAGGTGTTCTCGATCATGCGCTCAATCTCACGCTCTGGGTGACCCGGTGTGACCGAACCCCATTGACGGAGGTTCTGCAGGTCCTCGAGGGTGAACTTACCGGCGAGGCATAACTGTCCGTAGAGCATCGGTGCCATATGACCCGGGTCGAGGAAGAAACGGTCACGTGCCTCCCAACCGGCGTTGTCCGGATCGTACTCCAGGAACTCCGAGAAGAGTACATTGATGAAGTCTGCGCCACCCATAGCTCCGCCCGGGTGACCACTCTTAGCTTTCTCTACTGCTGCTGCGGCCAGGATGCGAATGTTGTCCGCCGCGCGATTCAATAACTGTGTTTGGTTCATAATAATATATTTACGATTTAACGATTTACGATTTACTCAAAATCTCCACCCGAGGTAGTAGTTGGCTCCCCAACCGATCTTGTCGCGGTTGCCGAAACCGGGGATGTAATCGGGGTTGAAGTATCTCTCCTGCCGTGTGAACAGACATTTGAAACGTCCCATCCACCCCATGTAAAAAGACATAGACCGTTCGCCTTTCGCCGTTTGCCACTCGCCTTTATATATCTCGACCTGGCAGCCGGCAACAATCTCTCCCCAGCAGTCGGTGTAACCACCTTCTTGCACTGCCGTTGCGCATCGAACTCCGACAAGCAGGGCGTGCGGACTCTCCGGGTGCTTCTTGAGCGGGTTGAGGTCACATCCGAGGCGCATGAACCCGCCGTTGGTGGCGTAGCCGAGTTCGGCCGTCGGGTACCACCGCTTTGCCAGCCGTACGTTCACCGCTACCTCATAATGCTGCTTTTGCCACTGATGGGTTGACGGCGTGAGGATGGGCGAGGCGATGTCCAGTTTGATCTGGGTGCCGTTGTAGATGGTGTCGTTCTTTGCGAAGGAAAATGAAAAATGAAAAATGAGAAATGAAAGGAATATCCATCCTAACACCCGATGCGAATATATGCCTTTTTCATCTTTCATCCTTCATCTTTCCTCTTTCATCTTACATCAGCGATTTGGCTTCGTCTTTGAGCATCTCCAGCGCTTTCTCCGTGGGCGTGGTGCCGTTGGAGGCATACGCGGTGAGGAGGGTGGTGGCGTAGGTCTGTGCCGTAGCGTTGGCAGGGATCTGCGTGGTCATGGAGATGATGAACGATGCCGTCTGGTCACGCGCACTGACGATCGCGTCCCACACCTCGTCCGACACATAGACCTGCTGACTCTGGTTATGATCAAACTCCAACCGAATGGTCTGCAGCAGGTACTGTTGCAACTGCCCAACGGTCCAGACGCTCAGCGCCTCGGGTTCTTTGGAACGCAGCTCCATAAGCATATGTTCGGGTTTGGTACGCTCCAAAAGGAGTGCCAAACGCTCGTACGCGCGTAAACGAATAGGGGACACGGATTTCTGGGACTCGCGCTTGAGTTCGAACTGGCGCTTGCGCTCCTCGTTCTTGAACTGCGAGTGCTGGATGAACCAAAAACCGAATATCATCATCGCCACAATGGCGAGTATTAAAACGATCATCTCTGTTGTAAACATAACTATCTAATAAAATCGGGCACAAAGGTACAAAAAAATTTTCATATGTGCAAGATTTTAATAATTTTTTATTAAAATAATCATTCTTTTCCTACTTTAGCCAATAACCATTAGCCATTAGCCTTTCGACCATTAGCTTTTTGTGCCAAAAACACCCTAAAAATGCAAAAAAATACATATTCCCCTTGCGTATATAAAAAAAATGTAGTATCTTTGCTCCGAAAAATGTTGCATTATGAGAAACATCATTGTTAGCATCGTGATGTTATGCCTGTTAATGACAGGTTGTAACTCGCGTACACCGCAGTATCGCATTGGTGTAAGCCAGTGTCTGGATGATGCATGGC
>Ga0247610_10000227_pt1 | contig 91898 bp, 92 predicted proteins | sample 174DNAGHGhighgp2_FD_193483 | JGI IMG/M metagenome (GOLD analysis project Ga0247610, IMG submission 193483) | Sheep rumen microbial communities from Palmerston North, Manawatu-Wanganui, New Zealand - 1742 DNA GHGhigh gp2 | ecosystem: Host-associated > Mammals > Digestive system > Stomach > Rumen... | reverse complement strand
CCGATGGACAATGTTGTACGCAATACTGAGTCCGTTTTTGTATCCCTTTCTACTAACGGGACAGGGATGTCCGTGTGTTCCAATGGATTGACCGTGTTGGACTTATTACCTGAGGGGACACTGAAAGGCACCTCAAACGAAAGTTTCGGGGTGTTTTTTTATGTCCGGATTCTGGCAACATCGCTTTCCGAAATCGTCAATACCTGCACATTTTCGAAACTGGAAACAACACGCTTTCAAAGGTTTGCAACATTCCGAAACCATCCGAACAAATCCTCCTTACACCTGATGGACATCGTTCCAGACCGATTTGAGCATATCCATCTTCGTGTCAATGTTCAGACAAATGTATTGTTTGAAAGTCGTTAGGTCTTTATGACCACTGAACGACATAATCACCCACTCACTCAATCCTTTTGCATAAAGGGTAGAACAAAATTGTCTTCTTCCCGTATGGGATGAAATCAGTTTCCACTTCGGTACCTTTTCAATTATTCGTTTCCCACCTACGGTCTTCTTTACTTCCACAATGTCGTCAATACCTGCAATCAAGGCAACCTTCTTTATATATTTGTTGAACTTGCAGTTGGAAATCGGGTGCAGACGGTCAATGTGTTCGGTAATGTTCTGAATGACGGGATGAATGGGTATCTTCACCGGGTTTCCTGTTTTCTGTTGATGTGTGGTTATTATACCATCACAAATATTGGATTTGTCAAGACGAATGGCATCGGAATAACGCAACCCAGTATAGACTGAAATCAAAAAATAAGACTTGCAGTTGTCCAAAGATGGGTCTCGGCTCAAATCAAGGTCTATTATCCGTTTCAGTTCTTCATCAGTCAGAATGGTATGTTCCGTCCTATCGCATTTGACCCGCAGATTTTTCATATCGCACGGACACTTATAACCACGTTTCTCCGACTCTTTGATAAAGATACGCACTACCTTCAAGTGTTTGTTGATTGTGGAGGGGGCATAACCTTTGACTTTTGTAAGGAAATATTTGAGTTCCTCGGTGCATCCACCAATCGTATCGAAGTCCAACTTGAAATTAGGGGCGGATTTCTGATGGTATTTCTCGAACTCAACTAACAGACGTTGTGTAATCCAATATTTCAACTGTGTAGAGGCAGAAATAATCTCACCATTTGCATTCATACGTTTCGCACTATCCTCGCATATCATTATAATCAACCTTATAAAATCCATTTTGTCCGCAACAACGGTCTTTCTACCGAGTTGCAGGTCAAAGAAAGTTTTGAGTTTCTTCTGGGTTGGTGTCGGGTCGTTGAGAGGAAGACTATCTGCAAATCGGAAAGCGAGGGTCTCAAACTCACAAAGTTTGGCGTTGGCAGCATTCCGTTCCTTCCCCTTGAACCGTTGTTTGTTCGGGTCCCATTCCTCCTTTTTTCCCTTAATCCGTGTGTTATAGAATAAGCGAACACCGTTGAGGGTGGTAATGAGGAACACGGTATATGTGTTGTTCTTGTCAGGTTTTCTCAAATTAAAGTTGATTTTCATTTTTTATCCGTGTAATTCTTTGTTAAACAATAGATTATTAGGAAAACTGAGACCGTTTTTCAGCAAAAACGAAAAGGGTCTCAGTTTCGGTCTCAGTTTTTGATAAAAAACGGTCAAGGAGGGTGTTCTGAATGACATCTATCAAATCGGTCTGGAACGATGTCCATCAGGTGTAAGGAGGATTTGTTCGGATGGTTTCGGAATGTTGCAAACCTTTGAAAGCGTGTTGTTTCCAGTTTCGAAAATGTGCAGGTATTGACGATTTCGGAAAGCGATGTTGCCAGAATCCGGACATAAAAAAACACCCCGAAACTTTCGTTTGAGGTGCCTTTCAGTGTCCCCTCAGGGACTCGAACCCTGGACCCATTGATTAAGAGTCAATTGCTCTACCAACTGAGCTAAGGAGACATTATCCTTGCTTTTGCGGGTGCAAAAATACACTTTTTTTGTATTTTTGCAAAAAAAAAAAATTAATATGAAAATTTATACCAAAACAGGTGACAAAGGAACCACTTCTTTGGTTGACGGAACACGAGTCAGCAAGACGAACCAACTGCTAAATGCCTATGGCACAGTGGATGAACTGAATTCTTTTATTGGTTCCCTGATTGCGGTTGAGCCGGATGAGATGCTGACGGAGATCCAGCGGCAACTGTTTTTGCTGGGTGGAATGTTGGCCACGCCGACGGAAAAATGGGAGAAATATTGGAAGAATTCGGACATTCAAGCGTTCATTTCAAAAGTGGAAGAGAAGATTGATGAGATGACAGCAGACCTTCCTCCATTCCGTGGGTTCATCCTGCCGCAAGGTAACGAGACCATTGCGCGGGCGCACCTGTGCCGTACCATATGCCGCCGTGCGGAACGCGAAGTGGCTGCCCTTTATGAGGAAAACAACATCTACGAAATGCCGATGAAATTGCTGAATCGCCTGTCTGATTTTTTCTTTACCTTGGCCCGTTTTTGTCATAAAAAATACAATATAGATGAAACTGTTTTATAATCAATAGGATAAAATTATGGCAAAAGTTGTTTTTTTATATAAATTATTTTACTTTTGCCGCCCATTAAATATAAGATAATCTAAGACAAAAAAGTTATGTATTGGACGTTAGAATTAGCGACAAAATTGGAGGATGCTCCCTGGCCGGCTACCAAAGAGGAATTGTTGGACTATGCTATCCGCTCAGGTGCTCCCATGGAGGTTATTGAGAATCTTCAGGAGATTGATGACGAAGGTGAATCCTACGATTCAATAGAAGATTTATGGCCTGATTATCCGTCAAAAGAAGACTTTTTCTTCCACGAGGACGAGTACTAATTTGTTCGGATGTGACTTATCAAGGCACTAAAGATTTGAAAATGAGAAAACGAGCGGGTTAATATGACCCGCTTTTTTATTTTATCTGAAATTGTATCATTTCATAACTTTTATTATTTTTGTGGCATAATTTACATAAGAATATAATGTTAACCTAAAAAATATATTCATTATGAAAAAGTTATTTACATTTTTATGCGTAATGTTTTTAGGCGTGAGCGCTCTTTTGGCGCAAGCACCTGAAATGTTCAGTTACCAGGCCGTGGTGCGTAATGCGGACAACCATCTGGTTGTAAACCAGTCAGTAAGCGTGCGTGTCTCCATCCTGCAGGGCAGCATTAACGGAGTCCCGGTTATGGTGGAGACCCACCAGACCACAACCAACGGCAATGGCCTTATGACCATCCAAATTGGCGAAGGTACGACTACTACCGGAAGTATGACCCAAGTGGAGTGGGGCAGCGGCCCTTATTTCCTGAAGACCGAAATTGATCCGAACGGCGGCTCCAATTACTCCATCGAGTCAACCCAACAACTTATGAGCGTGCCGTATGCGCTGTATGCGAAAGAGGCGGGCAACGGTTTCAGTGGCGACTACAACGACCTGACCAACCAACCCCAAATCCCCACCGTGCCTACAAATGTGAGCGCCTTCACGAACGATGCGGGCTATCTGACGAACTTTGTCGAACAGCAGGTGCTGAGCATCAGCAACGACACCGTGTTCCTGACAGGCGGAAGCTTCGTGAAACTGCCGGCGTTTCCCACAAACTTAAGCCAGTTCACGAACGACATGAACTATGTGACCACCCTCGATGTCCAAGAAGCCGCCGGTATCCCCACCGTTGTGAGTGCATTTATCAATGATGCGGGTTATCTTACAAGCTATACGGAACAACAAGTGCTGAGCATCAGCAATGACACCATTTATCTGACAGGTGGCAGTTATGTGAAATTGCCCGCAGGTTTTGACGGCAACTACAATTCCTTGACCAACAAACCCGAACTGTTCAGTGGCAATTACAACGATTTGACCAATAAACCCACTATTCCCACCGTGCCCACCAATGTGAGTGCATTCACCAATGATGCGGGATACATTACCAATAACGCATGCAACGGTTTGGATTTCTGCGCTCTTACGGCATTGGTTAGTCAGATGCAACAACAAATGAACGATATGCGTCACGAACTGGATTCCCTGTTGGGCATCAGCGGTCACGACACATCCGAGGTGGACACCACTTCCGGTGGTACCATCACCGTAACCGTTCCAATTGTAACAACGGGTACGGTAAGTGACATTGCGGCATTCTCCGCCTCTTGCGGCGGTACAGTTGTGGATGATGGCGGTGCTACCGTGACGGCAAGAGGCGTGTGCTGGAGCACTTCCCAGAATCCTACCGTAAGCAACAGCCATACCACCGACAGCACAGGCGTTGGCGCCTTCACCAGCAGCATTTCCGGTTTGGCGGCTTCCACGACCTATTATGTGCGCGCATACGCCACCAACAGCGCTGGCACCGCTTATGGTTCCCAGGTGACCTTCACTACGCTTTCTTCTGTGCCCGATGGACAGTCATGTCCTGGTATGCCTACAGTTAGCGATTACGACGGGAATGTGTATAACACGGTGAAGATCGGTACTCAGTGCTGGATGAAAGAGAACCTTAAAACCACCCACTATGCCAACGGCGCCAGCATAGAATTGGGCAACTCATTGAGTAATGCAACCCCCTATCGCTATTATCCGTCTGGAAACAGTATGAATGTTGCCAATTACGGTTATCTGTACAATTGGGCAGCGGTCATGAACGGCAGTGCAAGCAGTACTGTGAATCCGAGCGGCGTGCAAGGAATATGCCCTGCCGGTTGGCATGTGCCGAGTGATGCGGAATGGACCCAATTGACGGACTATGTGAGCAGTCAAAGCGAATATTTGTGTTCAAATGATAGTGCATTCATTGCCAAAGCGCTTGCGGCAACCACTCTCTGGAATACCTATAACGCCGATTGCGTGGTGGGTAATAATTTGAGTTCCAATAATGCGACAGGTTTCAGCGCTGTTCCGGCAGGAAGTTTCCTCGGAACATATAGTGGCTTCGGCACATCCACTTACTTCTGGAGTGCTACTGAATCGAATAGCTCATCGGTCATGGGACGCCATATCTCACATCAGAATGTGAATGTGGGTGTAAGTGCCATCAACAAGACTCTTGGCCAATCCGTGCGCTGCATTCATAACTAAACTGCGACGGCTTGTTGAAACAAGCCAGTTCATGGAAAATAAAAAGGTTGTCATCCGATAGGTGACAACCTTTTTTGTATTTGAAGATAGAGATATTTATAGAAGATATTTCCAAACGCATACAAACTGCAGGATAATACCGAGCAGCACAAAAACATGGAACACAAAATGACGGTATCGTTTTTTCTTTCCAATCAGATACCAGACGGCTCCGATAGTAAAAGCGACACCTCCGGCCAACAGCCACATGAATCCCGGCACAGTCATGGAGATGATGGTGGGGCGCAGCCCGATTATGACAAACCAGCCCATGCCTAGATAGCATGCCATGGAGAATTTGGCGTATTTCTTCAGGTCAATGGCGTTCAGGGTGGCACCGATGATGGCCAGCACCCATTCGGCGATGAAGATAACCCAACCCAATGTGGGATTGATGGAACAGATGCCCAACAGGGTGATGGGGGTGTATGTGCCGGCTATGGTGAAAAAAATGTCGCAATGATCCACCACACGCATGACCTGCTTGGGCATTCCTTTGGGCAAACCATGGTATATCCCAGACATCAGCATGGCGATGAAAACCGTAATGACATAGACGATTCCGCACCCCAAACTCCAGGCAGAATGTTTCTCCAGTGAGGTGCGGACAACCAATACCATCATGACGATGGCACATAGGGCACCGAACAGATGGCTGGCACTGTTCAGCATCTCTTCTGAGTGCGTGTAGTCCGGAAACGGACGGTCTTTTAAGGGTGTTCTTTGAGTATTAGCCATTAGTGAAACAATAACGATTGCTGGTTTTGACGGAATACAATCGTTGGATAAAGTATGGGAAATCGGATGAGATTAAATGAGATTAAATGAGATTAAATGAGATTAAATGAGGGAGATCAGCACAAAGAGCCAGTGAGCGGCGATGCCAGCGCACAAGCCCCCGATGGTGTGTGCTCCGATGGCCTTGCTGATGAGCTTGCGGTAGCCCATGGAATCCAGCATGGCGGTGTGTGTGCTCAGATAACCGCTCCAGCACATGCCCATGGCCGTGAACACGGCGATGGTGTTGCTGTCGATGATTCCCTGTGCCACGAAGCGCGGAACCAGACCTAACGCGGCGCCCACCGCTCCCAACGCCGTGATGGGGAAGGAGATGAGCTCCGGACTGGTGAATCCGAACAGCCATTTGAAGACAAAATCAATCTTGTCGGCACACCATGTGATGATGGGCACGCCTTCGTATGCGGCACCTGTGTAAGCCGCTGTGGCAGTGTCGGGACCAAAGGTCATCATCATCACCAATGTAGAGATGACCAGCACGCCGGGAATGATAGCCACGCCGATGCCTACACCGTCTTTGCCGCCATCCAGAATGGAGTTCAGGAATCGCATAAACACAGTACCCTCACTCTTGAAGGAAATCTGCTGCTCGTCGCCCTGCTCCTCGGAAACGGGCGCGTCGAGTTCGGGATATGACTTTAAGGTGAAATGTTGCATCAGACGGGTGGAGATGATACTGCCGATGATGGCGCCCACAATGCCCACCAACGCACCTTTGCCAAATCCAAGTCCCGTCATAAACGCCAGCACCACCAATCCCATTCCGAAAGCGGTGCCGAAATTGGTGAGCGAGATGAGTTGGTATTTCTTGAAATAGCGGCTGAAATTCTTGTCTTTCGACAATGTGATGATGGCGGGGTTGTCGCTGAGGAAGGTCATCACCGCACCCAAGGCTGCCACGCCTGGTAGGTTGTAAAGCGGTTTCATGAATGGCCGCAGGATGTTCTCCAAAAGACGAACTACCCCAAATTCCGCGAGCAACTTGCTGATGGCACCCATCAGAACGCAGATGGCCATAATGTAGAACACGGTCTCCAGCAGCAGATGATAAGCGGTCTGCATGAAGGTGTTCAGCATCATGGGCAAGGTCATCTTATGGGCAAGAAACCAGAAAAACCCAATGAATATTATGAGGAAGATGATTGCCTCAATGGAGCGTTTGCTGGTGAAAGAGAGCGGATTCTTGAGCTTGAACCGTTTCTCCAAACCTTTGAAAGCCGATTCGATGGCTTTCGCGTATTCGAAAGTGTTTTTGCGTCGCCGTATTTTCATTTTACTTTCTTATTGATGTATTTCATTATATCTATAAACCAAGACAAACCGACATTGGCGGTAAGATTATGGTTGGCCCAATATTCTTTCCCAGCGGGTGTTTGAATTTCATTTTGCTGGTTTTGGGTCACGAAATCAGCCACAAAACCGTGTATGCGGATGTCGGTGCAACGCTTCGGGCGGTATTCAAATCCGAGTCCACCGTATGTGTATGTCTGTCCGGGAAGCGCCAAGCAGTCCCAGATTTCACCAGTCTGCAGGAAGTTGTTGTATTCAACTTGGTCACGATTCTGCTCGTAAGCGCCTTTTATGAACAGGTTGAAATAGGGGTTGATGTAGAAGTTGGCGCAGGCGATAACTCCGAAATCCTTCATGATCCGCTTGGGGGAAGTGGTCCGGTGGATAAAGTCCACATAGATGTCCCAGCGGTCGAAGGCCAACTTGTTGCCCAAGGCGATGTAGTTCATGAAATGGCCCTGTTTGTCGCGCTGGAACATGTTGAAGGAGTACAGCGTATGGAAGGGACCAAAGTCGCCACTCCAGAAAAGGTTGTAACTGAGCAGCGAGTTCTTGAAAGGAGAGCCATAATGCAGATAGGGTGAGTTGCCCACCTGTGCGATAATGGCGTTTTTCCCGTCATTGCTTTGGAACTTGACTCCGGCGGCCAGCTGGAAGCAATAGAAATTGTCCCAATAGTATGACCAGAAGAGCACATCGATGGGCGGGGCGTCGTATTCGAAGCCGCCCACTGCCAAGGCCTCTTTGCCGGCACGCACGCTCCAGTTCTTGTTGATCTGATAGTTGAGATACAGGAAGTCGGTGTTGTCAAAAAATGAGTTGCTGCCAGGGTTGGCCACGATGCGTTGGCGGAAATAGTAGGATAGACTCTTCGTGAAATTGCCGCCGACATGGATGTTGAAATAACGGCCTTGGAAACCGTATGTGTCATCATTGTGGGTGAGTGGCATGGCGGATGAGGAGGTCATCAGGTGATGATACTCGAAATCCGCACGAACCTCCATGCGGAGCGTGCTAAGAAGCGGAACAGAATCGTTTTGGGCGTTCAGGCGGGGGAGGATCAGTAGTGATGTGATGATAGCGAGAATACAGGATATTCGTTTCATAACCGGAAAGAGAATGAGGATTATTCAATATGAAGATTGTGTCCCATCTTGTCTTGTTTGGTCTTGAGATAGCGTTTGTTGATCTCGTTGGGTTCGATGATGATCGGAATCGTATCCTGAATCTGGATGCCGTGTGCCGACAGTCCGACTCGTTTGGCGGGATTGTTGGTGATGAGGCGGATGTTGGTGGCTCCGAGGTCACGCAAAATCTGCGCACCGATGCCATAGTCGCGCTCGTCGGCTTTGAATCCGAGTTCAAGATTGGCTTCCACCGTGTCGCGGCCCAGTTCCTGCAGGTGGTAGGCGCGGAGCTTGTTCACCAGTCCGATGCCACGGCCCTCTTGGCTCATGTATAGGATGATTCCCTGTCCTGCCTGGTCCACCATCTGCATAGAGCGGTGCAGCTGGTCGCCGCAGTCGCACTTGCAGGAGCCGAAGATGTCGCCCGTGGCGCACGAGGAGTGCACGCGCACCATGATGGGCTCGCCTTCTTTCCAATCCCCCTTTTTCAGTGCTAAGTGCGTGGCGCCGTTGTTGAGTTGGGTGTAGGCAATCAGTCTGAAAGTGCCCCATTGCGTGGGCAGGTTCACTTCCTGCTCTTTCCGAATGAGTTTCTCGTTCTGCAGCCGGTAGGCGATGAGTTTCTCGATGCTGGTGATTTTGATGTTGAATTTCTCGGCCACTTCCAGCAACTGTGGCATGCGGGCCATGGTGCCGTCGGGGTTGATGATTTCGATGAGCGCGCCCACAGGGGTGAGGCCTGCGAGACGACACATGTCAACCGTGGCTTCCGTGTGCCCCGCGCGCACGAGCACGCCTCCGTCGCGGGCGCGTAAGGGATTCACATGCCCAGGACGGCCGAAATTGTGCGGCTTCATCGTCGGATCCGCCAATGCTTTGATGGTGGCAGCCCTGTCGTGCATGGATACACCCGTGGTGCAACCGTGCTCCAACAAGTCCACCGTGACCGTGAACGGCGTGCCCAACAGCGAAGTGTTGTTGCTCACCTGCATTTCCAGTCCAAGATCCTCGCAACGCTGCTGCGTCATCGGGGTGCACAGCACGCCGCGTCCGTATTGCAGCATGAAGTTCACCTTCTCCTGTGTTATGTGCTCGGCGGCGATGATGAAATCACCTTCGTTTTCCCGGTCCTCATCATCCACCATGATAATGAATTTGCCGGCTTTGATGTCTTCTAATGCTTCTTCTATAGAGCAAAGTTTAGTCATAGGGTAGTGGGGTTTGGTTTGTAAAGTTTATAAGGTTTTTAAAGTTTTAAAGTTTGTTCTTTCAAATTTAAGTTGTGGTTGAGAATGAGAGGCGATAACGATTACCGCGCTTTCTGATAGATGTTTGCCCCTTTGATGAACCATCTCGTACCATTGACGTTGCCATTCTTCCGGTAGCGGAAGGCAATTCGGAAGTTACTGCTGTTGATGACGGAAAGGTCAAGGGCGTTGCTGAGCTCGAAGTTGCTCGGATAACTGTTCAGATTCGGGTTGAATGCGGTCCAGTCGCTCTCGTTGAATTCTCCGCCATTGTAGGTGGTGGAGTAATAGACCTGGTAATAGGTGGCCGGACTGCCCTCCACATTGTTGTGGTGGTTGATCTTCAATATCTTGCCGTTCAAGTCTGCGATCGTAATCTGCGGTGAAATCAGCCAGTCGTCACAATTGGAGATGGTGCTGTTGTGGAACATGAAGTCATCGCCTTGGTAGCTTTGGAACATCCATGCGTTATTGTTCGGGTTGGTGCTCCATCCGCCTGTGGTCAGAGAGTTGTTGTCGAATGTGAATGACTGGATCAGAATGTCACTTGTGTTAAAGGCGTCCTGAATGTCCTCTTTCGTCCTCAGTGTAAGCTGGTATTCGTCATTGTAAACAGAAAGAATACCGTATAGGCAATACTCTTTGTTCTCAATGATGGTAGAGCGGAAATTGGCGTAGTTGGAGGTGCGCACGATCACCGTTGCCCCGTTGATGTAAACCTCGCGGTCCATGGTGAGGTCGTTGGTGGCCAAGGGTTGGCCAATGTACTTGCTGTCGAAGCGGCACCCGTTGATGCGCACCAGACAATTGGTGTTCTCGGTGGTCAACTGGCTGCTGCCTGTGATTTCAATGGGTTTGGCAATAATCGGATTGTTAGGATCCGGAAGACCGTCCTTGTGGATGTAACGGTCGAGCGCTTCCTGATTGATACGCTGCACGGAAGTCCTGTCTTTCCAGCCAATCTGGTACTTGTTGTGGTAATCACCCACGATGAGTCCGCGGCAGTCCAAATAGATGGTCTGGCCCACAGGGTATTCGTTATAGAGTCCGGTGCGGTCGATGGAAATCTCAATGCCGCCCGTCTCGTCCTGAATGGTCATGTACTTGTAGCAGTTTCCGCCTTGGTCGGAACTCACCACCACCGCCTTCACGATGAAGGGTTCGTCCCAACTGCAGATGGAATCCTGCATGCCGGAACCCAGCGAGGTGTGTTTGGCCTTGATGTCTTGGATTGTATGGTTTGCGGGAGGACCTGTATATACCGGGACCTCAAATTCGGGCTCTTCCCAGCGGTTGCAGGATGCGAATATCAAGCTGAACAGGACAATGCCTAAAATGGAAATATATGTCTTTTTCATAATCGTATGCGTTATTTGTTGACAGTGGCGGATATTTTAATGTTCTTGACAGCCCATGTGGAATTGTTACCATTGTACTGGTATGCGATTCTGAATTTGGAACTCACAGCGGATTCGGGAATGTTGAAGTTGACATCCATGAAACTGCTGCTGAAATTGGAAATCGGAATCTCATGCCAAGTGGTGGAGGTCACATCACCCGTGAAATTGGTGGTGTAGTAGCATTTCATCTCGTTGTTTCCGGCATTAGGCGCACGGTGACTGAATGAAAGCATTGGCTCGGTGGTTCCGGTCAGATTGATTTCAGGAGAGATGAGCCAGCTGTTCGTCTGTGTGTTGGCGTTAATCATAAATCCTGCGAAACTGGAGTTGACGAGAGTCGTCCATTCACTTCCGTTGGTCACCTTAGTCCAACCTTGGTTGAAGGCGTTGTTGTAGTCCACCGTGAAGATGTCCTGGCTGGATGCCGGGTTCACAAAACCTTGCACATCATTCAGGTCGCGGATGACAATCTGCACATAGTTGTTGTATCTCGTAAGAATACCAAATACATTGCCGGTGCCGGTGGGCAACTTCTCGTTGTAGAAGTCAGCATAGTTGCTGGTGCGCATAGTGATGGTGGAACCGTCCGCCATCTTGAGGTCATGGCTGGTGGCGGTGTAGGGATCACAGAAAGTGGCGATACCTCCCTCCACAAAAGTGGCGCCCTCCAACTTCACCAAGCGGTTGTAATAGGTTGCTGGAATAGCGTCCGCATTGGGAATGGAAGTCAGCGTGATGGTGGGCTCTACTGTCTGTAGGGGACCGTGGTTGAAGATGAAAAGATGGGCTTTGCCGGAAGGGATGGGTTCCATTTGGTCATTGGCCCACAAACCGAGTTGGGGGAGTTTGCGGTAATCACCCAAATCAAGACCGTTACATTTTACAAATACGCGCTGTCCAAGACGGTATTTGTTGTAAAGGGTAGAACTGTTGATTTTGATTTGGATGGCTCCGGTCTCATCCTCAATATTGATGTATTTGTAGCAGTTGCCGTGTTCGTCGGAAGTGGTGACGATACCGGTGATGATGATGTCATCGATATCTTCGGAAATATGGACATAGGAGTCGCTTGAGCCGATCTCATGCATGGCGAGCAACTCCGCAATGGTGGTATTGGCCTCTCCTTCGTAGATGGGCATGGGCGCCACATCCGGATCCATTTTACAACCGGCGAACAGCACGGTTGTGATTATAACGGTGAAAATCAAATGTCTGTATTTCATTGTTTTATGTTTTTTCGTTTGTTACATTGAGAAATTTATACCCAAATAGAACGTGGTTCCGAATGCGTAATAATACTTGTTGCCGAATTTGTTCACATTGTAGTTGGAGTAGTCGAAACGGTACTGCTCCCAAGCGGTGGTAATCAGGTTCTTGTTGTTGAGCAGGTTGGTGACGCTGGCGTTGAATCCGATGTTGTATTTGTATTTGATGCGCCATGACTTGCTGACGGACAGGTCGAGGGTGAACTGGCCTTTCAGGCGGGTTTGGTCAGCCACAAGATGGTAGAGCTCGGAATTCTCCTCCAGTGCGCCGCGAGCGGTGCTGGTTCTTCTCTCCGGATTCAAGTCACAGTAAATCTTGTCGAAATAATTGGCGTTGATGTTCACCCACCAGTAGTTGTAGTTGAACTTGAGACCAGCGGTGGCGGCCACTTGCGGCGTTCCGGCCACATGGTAGTTCTTCCAATACACGGTTCTCTGGTACTCGCCTTCAAAGTCGGTGCCGTTTTCAGCATTCATGGTCACTTGTGCGCGGTCAGAGTAGCGGTAGTCACCATAGTTGCCGGCGAGGATGAGGGAGAACATGCTGCCCAACTTGATTTCAGCGCCCAACTCGATGCCCATGTGGCGTTGGTCGATGCCGGAAATGGAATAGTTGACCATGCTGGCATAATCGTCGTGATAGAAACTGATAAGGCGGGTGTTATCTATGATTTGCGTGAAGTAGGCGGTGAGTCTCATTTTAATGGCAGGGTAGGAGAGAATGTAGGAGAGGTCGCCGGCATAGATCTTCTCACATTTCAGGTTGTCAACCAGTTTGTTGCGGATACGCGGGGCCACGAATGCGTTGAGTGCGCTGGGCGCTAAGGACTGCGCCTGGCCGTTCAGCACGAGGTAATTGCGTCCGTTGATTTTGTAGGTGAGGCCCAATTTGCCGCCACCTTCCAGAAAACCCTCGGTCTCGGATTTTCCGAGCGACTCGTTCTGGAAACGGCCGTTCTGCATGTTGCCCACACGCCAGAATTCAGTGCCGCCAATCTGACCGCCGAAGTGGAAATCGAGATGCGGATAGGTGAACACGGCGGTGGCCCAGGCGCGCTGGGTGTAAATGTGGTAGTCGTAGCTGTAACCGAACACATCGCCCTCATGCAATGTGTCGTCCTTGTGCAGCAGGTCGTTGTATTGGATGTTGTAGTCATCGGGGAATTCGCCCTCGGAGAACTTGTCCACATCCAGCCAGTAGGCACCGCCCAGCAGGTCGTTGATGGTCTTGTAGTTCTTCTGCTTCATGCCGCGCACATCCAGACCGGCGTACAGTTTGATGTGGTCGTTGAACGAATAGGTCAGGTTGGAGCTGCCACCCATCTGGAAATGGTCGAAAATGCGGTTCTCCACCATGTATTGGGCACGTTTGCCCTGGTAGGCGGCCAGTTGGTTGACCTCATACATCTTGTCCCAGTTGATTTGGGTGTATGATTCGTCGTTGGTGGCCCAGTAGTTGAAGATATTGCCGTAAAAATAGTTCGTGTCGCCGTTGTTGATTTGATAGGAGGGCAGATAGCGATAGTAGTCGGGGCGCGGGTCGGCCACATCGTACCAGTTGAGGGAAGTGGTGTTGCTGCGTCCGAAGGTGAAACCGAGGGTGGTATTGATCTGGAGTTTGTTGTTGGTGGGCGCGTAGGTGTGCGTGAGCAGGATGACCGGCTCGCACACAGTGCGCACGCGGGCGTTGCGCTGCTTGCCCTGATACCAGCCCCAGTTGGCGTTGTAATAGTGGTCGTTCAGCAGGTCGTACACCTCCTGCACGGAGTTTGACTGCATGCCGCGCGAGGTGTAGGAGGTGAAGGCTGACAGGTTGAGCCAGTTCTCAGCGTTGAACTTCTTCTCCACGGCCAGAAAACCGGCGAAACTGTTGTAGGAAGTTCCTTCCACATAAGCTAAGTTATTGCCGAAACGCGCCGACAGGGAACCCGCAACCGACCATCCGTTTTTCATCACGCCCGTTCCGCCCGTCAGCATAAACCGGTTGGAGTATGTGCGGTTGGAGAGGGAGTAGGTGGCGCGGAGCTGCCGGCGGATGTTGCTGGCGCGCAGGTTGTAGTTGGAGGCGCCGCCCACATTGCCGAAGGTGAAACTTGCTGGATTGATGTTGACGATGTTTTCCGGATAGCGGAATATGTGGTTCAAACCGCCCCACTGCGAGTAGGATGCACGCTGCGTGACCCGGCTGTTCATGCTGAAACCGTTCATGCAGATGTCCTGATACTTGTTGTCGTATCCTCTGGAACGGAAATAGGCAATGCTGAATGTGTAGGAGGTGTTGTTGACATACACATCTTGGGAGGAGTGCAGCAGACTGGGCACATAGTTTCCGCTGCCGTTCTCGCTCTCATCATCCTGTCCTTCACTGATGTTGGCAGAGGTGTTGTCGTCGTTCTGCGAATAGCCGCTGTATTTGGCGGTGGTATCCGTGACCGTGCCTTTTTGCTTTTTGTTTTTGCCTTTCCCGGTGGCATTGTCCTGGGCAAAACCCATGCTTACTGCCAGCAGAATGGCTAAGATCAAAAGTAAAGATTTCTTCATATTATGTATAATTTATTATTGTAATAAAAAGTTTGCAAAGATACAATTTTTTGTACTTTTGCCGCCCTAAGAAAGAACGATTATGGAAAATAGAATCTGCAAAGTTTTCAACAAGTCCGCCAATGCGCTTCCTGCCTATGAATCGCGTTACGCTTCAGGCATGGATTTGCGCGCTGATTTGGACGGAAGTGTGGTGCTCCAACCCGGCGAGCGCAAACTCATCCCGACGGGCCTTTTTATAGAATTGCCGGAAGATTGTGAGGCGCAGGTGCGTCCCCGCAGCGGTTTGGCTGTGAAACACGGCATCACTGTGCTCAACAGCCCGGGCACCATCGATGCTGACTATCGTGGCGAGGTCAAGGTGCTCCTCATCAACCTGTCGCAGGAACCCTTTGAAATCCAACCCGGTGAGCGCATCGCCCAGATGGTTGTGTCACGGTTCCAGCAGATGCAGTGGCAGGAGGTGGAGTCCGTGGACGACCTTTCCCAAACCGAACGAGGCACCGGCGGCTTCGGCCATACCGGAAAATGATTTTCCAACATGTCAAAAGTGATGCCTCTGCCCAACATCACAATAAAAACCGTTTTTCGCAGTTATCAAAACCGATAATGAAATTGTTGCTATGCGTAAATACATCACTCTGGTCGTCTTGCTTGTGTTGAGTGCCCTTGTTTTTGGCCAGCCCCCCAAGAAGACGCGTAATGTGGCCAAAACCGACGCTCCCGCTGTGAGCGCGCGCAAGGTTTCGGTGGATTTCACTTCAGGTCTAAAGTCTTATTATTCAGGTCATAATCCCGAAGCACTTAAAGTGTTTAATGGGATATTGCTGGATAATCCCAAACACGACCCGTCCTACTTCATGCTCTCCAAAATCTATACGGACCAGAAGAATTATGCCGATGCCAAAATGGCATTGCAGCAGGCCATGAAGTTGGATAAGAAAAATGTGTGGTACAAGGTGAACATGGCGAAACTGCTCTCCACCATGGGGGATGATGCGGCGGCCGCGAAACTGTGGGAGCAGATATGTAAAGAGGTAAAGAATAATGAATATTACCTCTATGCGCTCGCCGAATGTTATCTGAACCTTCAGAAAACCCAGAAGGTGATTGAAACCTACAACAGAATGGAGCAGATAATGGGCACCAACGATGAAATCACGCGCGTGAAGGCCTCGTTGTGGCTCTATATTAACGATGTGAAATCGGCGGTGGGAGAGTACGACGCGCTTATCGCCAAATATCCGCACAACGCCGACTATTATATCCAGGCCGGTATCATCTACCAAAGCAACAATATGCTCGACAAAGCGTATGATTATTATGTCAAGGCGCTTGAAATCACACCTGCAGATCCGCAGTTGAACATGGCGTTGGCTTCCTACTGGGAACAGAAACACCAGCCGGAAAAGGTGATGGAGTGTATAGCCCGTGTGTTTAACAATCCGGAAGTTCCTATAAGTGAGAAACAACCCTATATGCGCAGCTGCATGGCAGCGGCGGTGCGCTCCAAGAGCCAGTCTGACATCCAACGGGCGGCCAATATGGCGGAAACCCTCATCCAGACGCATCCCACAGAGTCGGAAGGATATGTGTGCAAGGCGCGCTTGAATGTGATGGTGCAGCGTTACGCCGAAGCACTGCCCCTGTATGACCAGGCACTGAAACTGGACAACACCTCTTTCGCTTTGTGGGAGGACTACTTCTATGTGATATCCAAATTGAACCAGTACAACAAAATGCTGCAGTATGAGGAGGAAGTCCAGGAACTGTTCCCTCAAAACGCAGCCGTCCTGTACCAACTAGGTTTGGCATACCTGCAGGAAAAGAATGCCGACAAGGCCATCGACTACCTCAAACAGGCGCTTGCCCTCTCGTATGAGTCCGACAAAAAGGCGCTGGTCAACAAAGCGTTGGGTGACGCTTATCACTTGAAAGGTGATGAGGCCACTGCCGATGCGTATTGGAGAAAAAGTAAAAAAATGTAGGACATCCTACATTTTTTTTTCGTATTTTTGCCGCCAATTAAAAATCAAAACATGGATAAGAATACTGTAATTGGATTGCTTTTGATTTTTGGACTGTTCATGGGGTTCAGTTTCTATCAAACCCACAGAAACCAGAAGATTAGAGAAGAGCAAGAGAAGACGATGGCAGAGCAAGCTGCCAACCAAAAACAAGAACAAGAAACCCTTTCTTTGGCCGACACGGTTGCCCAAACGGACACGACAGCTGTGAAGGAAACAAAATCCCCCGCACAAGTATTTTCAAACCCGCAGGTTTCCAATGAGGATGATTATGTGGTGGAAACCGATAAGGCGATTTACCGCTTCGGCAAAAAGGGCGGCTGCCTGAAGAGCGCCATACTGAAAGATGTGTACCGCTACACACCCAAAGGGGAAACCAAACAACCGCTTGAGCTCTTTGCCGACGGCACCAATGAGATGAGTATCGGCCTCATGCTCCGTGACCAGACGGAAATCTCCACCAAAGACTGTTATTTCATTTCCGACACCGAAGACACATTGAAGGTGGACGGGAAAAACAATACGCTTATTCTCCGCCTTTACCCCAATTATAAGGGTGAGGCAGTGGAGTGCGGCATGCTGGACAACGCCTCCTACATCGAATACGCCTATTCGTTCAGCAACGAGGATTACCGTTTCGGATTCAAGATCCGTTTTGTGAACATGGAGGATTATCTCTATGCCAACAAGCATGATTATACGCTGGTTTGGAATGCCCAGCCGGAATGCGTGGAGAAAAACTATGAGTATGAGAAGAACATCACATCTGTCTATTATATGGACAATGTGAATGAGGTGGATAATTTGGATGAGCGCAAGGATGATAAGAAGGATTTCACTTCTCCGCTGAAATGGGTGTCTTTCAAACAGCAGTTCTTCACCACTTGTCTGATTGTGGATGACGAGCCGTTCCAGTCAGGAACCCTGTCGGTGAATGTTCCCGACAAATCGGAACAGTCGGTTTTGAAAAACTGCAATGCGGAACTCGACTTTGAGATCAAAGACCTCAATAAGGGCGACTTCGGCATGTCCATGTATGTGGGTCCCAACCAGTACAAGTTACTGAAGACTTATGGTATGAAACTGGAGCGTCAGGTGCCGCTGGGATGGGGCTTCTTCCTGTTGCACTGGGTGAACCGCTTTGTCATTATTCCGGTGTTCAACTGGTTGGAGGCATACGGTTTGAGTTACGGTCTTATCATTCTGATACTCACCATTTTCATCAAGATTGTGGTGCTTCCGGTCAGTTACAAGACATATATGTCATCGGCCAAGATGCGTGCCCTGAAACCGGAAATCGAGGCCATTAACGCCCGTTATCCGAAGGATGAGGACATGATGAAGAAACAGCAGGCCACCATGAACCTGTACCGCAGTGCGGGCGTGAGTCCCGCTGGCGGTTGTGTGCCCATGTTGCTCCAGATGCCGATCCTTATCGCCATGTACCGGTTCTTCCCGGCCGCTTATGAGTTGCGCCAGCAATCGTTCCTCTGGGCGGAAGACCTGTCAACCTATGACTCCATCTGGGATTTCGGTTTCAATGTGCCGCTTTATGGCGACCACATGAGCTTGTTCACCATTCTCATGACCATCGCCACGATTGTCTATACCTGGCTGAACAACAAGTTGATGAGCCCTACGCAAGGCAATAAGGACCAGCAGCGGATGATGAACATCATGATGTACATGATGCCGATCATGTTCCTCTTCATGTTCAACAATTTCGCATCCGCATTGACCTATTACTACCTGTTGTTCAACCTCGTCACCTTCCTGCAGATGTTCATCTTCCGCATGGCCGTTAATGAGGACAAACTTCGCGCCAAGATGCAGGAGAACATGAGGAAACCGGTGAAGAAGTCAAAATGGCAGCTGAAAATGGAAGAGATGCAGAAGCAGCAGGCCCAAATGATGAAACAGCAGCAACAAAAACGCAAATAAATTGTAAAGACGCACATCCGTGTGTCCCAACCTAAAAAATATTAAAGATTATGGAAAATCAAGACAAGAATGAAGTTTTATCGAGAGCTGTAAAAGCCGGTAAAAGAACTTACTTTTTCGATGTGAAAAGTACGAAGACGGAAGAGTTGTATTTGACCATTACCGAAAGCAAACGCAAATTTAATGCTGAAACGGGTACATTTTTCTATGAGAAGCATAAAGTGTTCCTCTATAAAGAAGATTTTGATAAATTCCAGAACGCTTTGAGTGGAGTTATTGATTTCATCCGTACCGGCAAGGTTCCGGAAGACACAATGTTCGAACCCGAGAACGACAACTTCGGTGATGATGGTAAAATTGATGTCAGTTTCGAAGATTTAGACCGCGCATAATGGGCAAGATAGTCGCAATTGTAAACCAGAAGGGAGGAGTGGGGAAGACCACGACTGCCGTCAATCTGGCCGCATCATTGGCGGTGCTTGACTTCAAGGTCCTTCTCATCGATGCCGACCCGCAGGCCAACGCTTCCAGCGGCGTGGGCTATGAGCAGGTGGATGACGCGTGCAGCATTTACGACTGTATGATCGGCAACCGCATGCCTCAAGAGGCCATTGTGCCAACCAAAATCCCGCACATGGACCTGCTGCCCGCCACCATTGACCTGGTAGGCGCCGAGATTGAGATGATCGCTTTCGACCGCCGTGAGTACCGCATGAAAGATGCCATTTACACGCTGAAGAATGACTACGACTTCATCTTTATCGATTGCGCCCCCTCGCTCGGACTTATCACACTGAACTCTCTGGTGGCCGCCGACTCAGTGCTCATTCCCGTGCAGTGCGAGTATTTCGCCTTGGAAGGCCTCGGCAAACTGCTGAACACCGTGCGTCTCGTACAGTCCAACATGAACCCGGAACTGGCAATTGAGGGTATCCTGCTGACCATGTACACATCCCGCTACAAGTCATCCAACGCCGTAGTGGAAGATGTGAAACTCCATTGCAAGGATATCGTGTTCAACACCGTGATTTCCAGAAATGTACGATTGAGCGAGGCCCCGAGTTTCGGCAAACCTATCGTGCTGTATGATGTGCAGTCGCGCGGAAACACCAACTACCTGAACCTGGCCAAGGAATTTCTGCTGAAGAACGGTTACACCATTTAAAAAGAGAAGAGTATGAGTGCTAAAAACGATAAACCCCTTGGAAGGGGCCTGGATGCCATCTTGGGTGGGGTGAAGATACCCTCTGCCAATCCGCAATCCCATCATACGGTGGGAAGCAACAGTTTTATCAAACTGGAATCCATCGAGGCGAACCCCTATCAGCCCAGAACCAAGTTTGATGAGGAGGAGCTTCAGGAACTCGCCCAGTCTATCAAGACCTACGGCCTGATACAACCGGTGACGGTGCGCCCCGTTGAGAATGGCAAGTACCAGCTCATCTCCGGTGAACGCCGGTTCCGCGCGGCGAAACTCGCCGGACTGACCGAGATACCCGCATTTGTGCGTACGGCGGACGATGTGCAGACCGTGCAAATGGCTCTTGTGGAGAATATCCAACGCTCCGACCTGAATGCCATTGAAATCGCCTTGAGCTACCAGATGCTGATGGAAGAGTGCAACCTTTCGCAAACGGATATCGCCAGTAAAGTGGGCAAAAACCTCAGTACGATTTCCAATTACCTGCGACTGCTCAAGCTCTCCACCGATGCGCAGGTGGCAGTCCGCGACAACCGCATCTCGATGGCGCATGCACGCGCTATCGTACCCGTGGAAGACGAGCAACTGCAGCAGAAAATTGTCAAACAGATTGAGAATGAGGCGCTTTCGGTACGACAAACAGAATCCCTTGTGAAAAAACTGTTGTCGGAGTCCAAAACTCCCAAGACAAAAGTGAAAATCACCCTGTCGGACGAAGTGCGCAACTTCCAGTCGGATTTGTCAAAGAAACTCAAAACTAAAGTTAATATCCGCAAGGACATCTCCGGAAAGGGCTCTCTGACGATTCCGTTCAACTCCGATGAAGAATTGAAAAGAATCATCCAAATCTTGCAATAATCCGCAGTTTCTTTCGTTTGTTTTTTGTAGTAACAAGAACATGAACTGCCGGATTTTTACACTTATTTTATTCAGTATTATCCTGTCTGGTAACCCATTGTGGGCCCAGCAGGATTCTGTTGTTGTTGATGCGGCGCATAAAGGCAAAGCGGATACCGTCAAAGTGTCCAAACACAGTCCTACCACCGCCATGCTCTTGTCGATCATTCCCGGGGGTGGCCAAATCTACAACAAGAAATACTGGAAACTTCCCATAGTGTATGGTCTTATAGGCGCTTCCTCGTATTTCATCTACTATTCGGCCGACAAGATGATCATGTACCGTAACGAGTATATCAATCGCCATACGGAAGGCAATGAGGCATTGCTGATACCAAGTCTTGCCGACAAGAATGATGAGAATATCATTGAGTTGAAAAACAGGAACCAGCGGTATATGGAAATCGCCATCGGCGTCACCGCCATCTTTTATGCGCTGAATATTATCGACGCGATGGTGGACGCCCATTTTTACGATTTTGACATCTCAGACGATCTGTCGCTGCGTCTTTCACCGAATTTGATCAGCCCTACAATGGCGAACATGCGTCCCGCTTATGGCATTACCTTAAATTTTAAATGGAAATAATATGAAATTCGCAATATTAGGATATGGCAAGATGGGAAAACTCGTGGAGGAACTTTTGCTTCAGGACAAACACGAGATTTCGGTTATCATAGACAACGAGGATGATTGGAAACATAAAATGGATGCATTCCGCAAATCGGATGTGGCCATAGATTTCTCCATGCCTTCTGTCGTTGTGGCGAATATGTTCCGTGCGTTTGAGAATCATATCCCGATAGTGGTGGGCACAACGGGTTGGTTGGACCATTATGATGAAGTGCGGGAATATTGTGAGAGACACTGCGCTTCATTGGTTTACGGGTCCAATTTCAGCATAGGCGCCAACCTGTTCATGCAACTCAATAAGGACCTTGCCATGTTGATGGAACCACAATCCCAATACACGGCTTGGGTTGAGGAAACGCACCATACCGAGAAAAAGGACGCGCCCAGCGGCACGGCTATCCGTCTTGCCGAAGATCTGCTCCAGCTTGTGAAACGCTATTCACTGTGGGAACTGACTGGCAGTTCTGCTGCGGATGATGTTCTTCCCATCCAAGCGCATAGGGAGGGGACTGTGCCGGGCATCCATACCATTCATTGGGATTCTCCAGAAGATGAGATTACCATAACACACACTGCGCATAACCGCAAGGGCTTTGCCAGAGGCGCCATCAAAGCCGCCATCTGGCTTACCCGTCACTCCGGCATCTTCGACTTCCAACGCATTGCCCTGGAACTGAACAATGGACAATAAACTATGATATGGACTAACTCCTTCCCCTTACCTTCAACCTTATAAAATACAAACTTTAGAAACCTTACAAACTTTATAAAAATATGACAATCTCCACCACAGCATTAATTATCATTTTGGCGTTTATCTTCCTTGGGTGGCAAATCGGCCTTTGGGGAATATTCAAAAAGGCGGGCCTGGCTCCGTGGAAATCGCTTATACCATTTTACAATATTTGGCTGTGGGTTCGCCAAGTCATTGAACGCCCGTGGTGGTGGTTCCTCATCTTCCTGATTCCATATTTGGGTATTTTCATGTTCTTTTACATGATCTGGGAGACCATTCATCAGTTCAACAAATACGGGTATGCCGCCTTGATTCTCGGCACCCTCTTTTTCATGTTCTACATGCCTTATTTGGGATTTGCGCCGCGAGAGAAGTTCTTGCATAGGGATGAGTTGCCGAAAATAAAGAAAACCAGCGCACAATCGTGGATTGACGCGCTGATCTTTGCGGTGGCCGCCGCCTATATCATCCGCACCTGTTGGTTTGAACTGTACAAGATACCGACATCCTCCATGGAAAGCTCCTTGATGGTGGGTGATTTCCTGTCGGTGAGCAAGATCGCTTACGGCGTGCGCGTGCCCAACACGCCGATTGCCGTTCCGTTTGTGCACAACAAGATGCCGCTGACCAAGTATGCGAAATCCTACAGCGAGATCATTAAACTGCCCTATATCCGTTCCAAGGCCCTCAAACCGATTCGCAACAACGATGTGGTCGTTTTCAATTATCCTGACGGCGACACGGTCGCGATGGAGCGTCAGGCGGAAAGTTACTATGCCATTGTGCGTGAGTACGAGGCCATGTTCAACCCGAATGCTCTGCCGGAGGAGAAAGAGAACAACTATTACCGCTACAGTCCGGAAACCATCGCGATGATGCAGCAGAAATATCCGGGACCCTATTATCCGGGGAAAGGCCGTGATGTGGTGATGAAAGAGTACAAAGTGGTGACACGCCCTGTGGACAAACGCGAGAATTATGTCAAACGCTGTATTGCCGTGGCGGGCGACGAACTGAAGATCGTGGGCAAGCAAGTGTATATAAACGGCAAACCAGCAAACAACCCCAACCGTCTGCAATATTCCTACTATGTTACGCATCCTACGGGCATGCAACTTTCCCTGAAAAAACGTAAAGAGTTGGATATCAATGAGGAAGATGCCCAGAAGGTGGATGCCTATGCGTATGTTTTCCGCTTGAATGCGGCGCAGAAGTCCAAAATTGAGAAGATGGGTTATACGGTTCAGGTAATAGAGGACAAACCCGGTGTGTTTGACCCGTCCATTTTCCCGCATTCTCCGAATTACCAATGGAATAAGGACAATTTCGGTCCGTTGGTAGTGCCTGCCAAAGGAATGACCGTGGCGCTGGATACGCAGAATATCGTGCTGTATGACAAAATCATCCATCAATATGAAGGCAATGATTTGGCTGTTAAAGACGGTAAGATATACATCAACGGCAAGGTGGCCACACATTACACCTTCAAGATGAATTACTATTTCATGATGGGCGACAACCGTCACAACTCGGCGGATTCCCGTTTCTGGGGTTTTGTGCCTGAGGATCATGTTGTGGGTAAAGCTTCATTGGTGTGGTTGTCGGTGGACAAGTTCAAAGACTTTGGCGAGAAAGGCAAGATCCGCTGGAACCGCATGTTCAAGAAGATAAAGATGTAATTTTGATTTTAACTGGAAACACTATAACGATTAAATGATGAAAAAGATAATGACAGTCTTAGTGGGACTGATGTTGATGACATCCCCGCTAATGGCGCAAAACGATTTCGAGATTGCCAAGAATGTGGACATTTTCGTGTCCATTCTGAAGGAATTGAACGAGAAATACGCTGATGAGATTTCACCCGGACAGCTCACCCAAACCGCTATTGATGCCATGTTGGAGAGTCTGGACCCCTACACGGTGTATTATCCGGAATCGCAGATAGAGGATTACCGTCTGATGACTACGGGACAATACGGTGGGGTGGGAGCCCTGATTATGCAACGGGGCGATGATGTGGTGATTTCCGAGCCTTATGAGGGCTCACCCGCAGCCAAGGCGGGCGTGCGCGCGGGTGATATCATCCGCAAAGTGAACAATCAGTCGCTCGAAGGGAAGAAATCCGACGATGTGAGCACGGCCATGAAAGGGCAGCCCGGTTCCACACTGGTGCTGGAGGTGTTCCGTCCCTCGGCCAACAAAACCATGACATTCAACATTGTCCGTGAGGAAATAAAACTGCCCAACATCCCATATTCCGGAATGCTGGACAACAATATCGGATACCTCAAACTCGACCAGTTTACCGATAAGGCCGGTTCGGAAGTCCGTGAGAGTTTCATGAAACTGAAAGAAGAGGGCATGAAGTACTTCATTTTGGATCTCCGCAATAACGGCGGCGGTCTGGAAGGTGAAGCGGTCAAAATCATGAATCTTTTTGTGGATAAGGGTATTACTATCGTTGAGAACAAGGGGAAAATTCCCGAGCAGCAACATGTTTTTAAAACAGTGGCCAATCCGGTAGATAAGGATATTCCGATTGTTGTGCTTGTGAATGAGCATAGCGCATCCGCTTCCGAGATTGTCTCCGGCGCCTTTCAGGATCTGGACCGCGCTGTCATCGTGGGAAAGAAAACTTATGGGAAAGGTCTTGTGCAGAATATCCTTCCGCTTGATTACAACACAAGTCTGAAAATCACTGTGGCCAAATATTACATCCCGTCCGGACGCTGCGTGCAGAATATCGATTACTTTGAGAACGATTCGGCAAAGGCGGCCAAGATTCCTGACTCTTTGGCGGTGGCGTTCAAAACCAAAAACGGTCGCACCGTGTACGACAAGGGTGGGGTGGAACCCGATGTGATCACCCAGGACAGTCTGTTAAGTGACATCCTCTTCACCTTGGTGACCAATAACCTGATTTTTGATTTTGCCAATGACTATCGCGCCAAACACGAAACCATTCCTCCGGCGGATAAGTTCAGAATAGATGACCAACTTTATGCTGAATTTGTTGATTTTCTGAAAGATAAGGATTATTCGTATAAATCCGAAACCGAAGAAGTGTTGGAGAAACTCAAGAAATCGGCCGAAAACGAGAAACTCTTTTCTTCCATCGAACCCTATTACAATCAATTGCTGAAAAAACTGGAGGAGGAGAAGAAGAACGACCTTCAGAAATATAAAGCGGAGATTTGCAGTTATCTGGCTTCCGAAATCGCCGTTCGCTATTATTATCAGAAAGGCCGGATCATCAATATGCTGAATGAGGATCCCGATATCGCGATGGCGAAATCCGTTCTGCTTGACACCCAACGATATAACTCCATTTTGTCACCTAAAAAATAATGAAGTTGTCACGGCAGGATTTCCATCATTACTTCTATATCTTTGCCACAGGACTTCTGATGTTTGTGGTCCCGTTGTCGCATTTCGCCATGGGACTCATTACCTTTCTGCTGACCTTGAATTGGCTTGCGGAATGGAATTGGAAAGAGAAATGGTCTCGCCTGCGACAATGCCCGCAAGCGTTGGTCTTTTCCGGATTGTATCTGGTGATGTGTGTCGGACTGATACATGCTGACCATTTGTCAAATGCCACGGAGCAGTTGCTGGCCAACTTGTCCATTTTTTTCGCCCCGATCATCATTGTAACATCCCGCCCGTTCACCACAAAGAACATGCGCTTCTTTTTCAATGCTTTTATTTTGGGAACAGCGATCGCTGTTGTTTGCTCAATTGGGTACTGGCTTACGCATGAGGTGCGCGATATGCGCAGCATCTCCCTGTTTATCGATCATATCCGATTCAGTTTGTGTGTGCTGCTTTCCATCGTCTTCAGCATTCATCTGATGAGGGATAAATCCGCCAAAGGAGATATGTTGAACATCCTTTATGCCGGAAATGTGCTTTTGCTGTTGTTTTATATCTTTGTGGCACAAACACTTACAGGAGTTGTGATTCTGGTGGTGCTGATGATAATATCCCTGTTGTTCCTGATCATTCGGCGAAATGTGGTCAATAAAAAGACGATGATTATTACCTTGTTGGCTCTGTTAGGTGTACTGGCAGGTTATTTTACCTGTATCACCTACGGATATTTTCACGACCGCGACCAAATCATAACCGATAAGACTACCGCATTGGGGAATGACTATTATTTCGGTGATGACGGTTTGGTGGAAAATGGTCATCGGGTGAATTATTATGTCTGTCGTGAAGAGATGGCACAAGCATGGAAATTGCGTTCTGACTCGTTGTTTGACGGCATGACCGAAGCCACCCTGATACGCTACCTGAATTCGAAAGGATTGCATAAAGACTACGCTGCGGTGATGTCTCTTTCGGATAAGGATGTCCGCAATGTGGAACGCGAAATCGCCAATGTGGATTATACAAAACCCTTTGGGTTGAAGCGCGCGTTGTATCAGACCTATTTCTGCATTTCCAAATACAGACTCAACCATCAGGATATACAGGGTTCCTCGCTGATGCAGCGGGTGGAATTATGGACGGCATCCTGGAATGCGGTAAAGGAGAACTGGTTGTTCGGTGTGGGACTTGGCGACCAGAAAGCGGAACTTGACCTGCAATTGGAGAAAATGGACTCTCCGATTGCGCATAAGCACAACCGTGGGTGCCACAACCAGTTTCTGACCTATTGGATGATGGGTGGGATATTGCTGCTGTGCTACTTCCTTTTCGTGTTGGTGTATCCTTTTGTGGGAATGAGAAAAAGAATCACATTTGTGTTTTTGGCCCTGTTTATCATTGTCTTCTGCTCCATGCTAGTGGAAGACACGATTGACAGCCAGTCAGGGAAAATACTTTATGCCATCGTGATGCCGATGCTGCTCTTCAATGAGACGACGAATAATGCGGCGGTTCGGGATTAGATGATTCCGACAATTTCCTGGATGTTTTCAACGCCCTCTTGAGCGCAAAGAAGCTCGAGGTCTTCAACCAGTTGCTTGCCGGCGAGCGGGTTGTTGAAATTCACCGTGCCGATTTGCACGGCGGTGGCACCTGCCATCATGAAGGCGAGAATATCCTCCGCTGTATAAATGCCACCGATGCCAATCACAGGCACATGGACATGCTTGCACACAGAATGCACCATTCGCATTGCGATGGGGCGGATGGCGGCACCGGAAAGCCCGGCATACACATTGTTGAACACAGCTTTGCGGCGATGCACATCAATAGCCATGGCTTGGAAGGTGTTCACCAATGACAAGGCGTCTGCGCCGGCTTCCTCACACGCGAGGGCCATATCCACGATATTCTCAGCGTTTGGGGAGAGTTTCACAATCAGCGGTTTTTTGCACACATTGCGCACAGCGGTCACCACCTCGCGCGCCACCTCGGCCTTGATGCCGAAAGCCATGCCGCCGCTCTTCACATTGGGACAGGAGATGTTGAGTTCCAGCATGTCGATATCCACATTGGAAAGCATTTCCGCGCCCGTGACATAATCCTCCATGCTGTGTCCGCCCATGTTGGCGATGAGCACGGTGTCGAACTTGCGCATGTTTGCAATGCCATGCTCAATAAACGCTTCAATGCCAGGATTTTGCAGTCCTACGCTGTTCATCATGCCAGATGGCGTTTCATATACACGGATGCCTTCGTTGCCGTCTTTGGGGTGTAAAGTCAGTCCTTTGGAACTGATGCCGCCAAGGCAGCTTACATCATACAATTCGTTGAATTCCTCGCCGAATCCGAATGTGCCCGATGCGGCAATGATGGGGTTCTTGAATGATATACCGTGGATGGAGGTGCTGAGATTCATAGTTTTAATGTTTAAAGTGATAAAGATGGATAGGGTACTGCCCTAACCTTTCCGATTGCAAAAATACAAAAACAAAGTAGAAATACGCAACATTACCGTTCGCGCCGCTCAATGACTTCTTTCAGTTTGTAGCGGTCGCCGGTGGCGGTGCCGATGGAATTGATGAACTCATAATCATATCCAGGGGTGTCGTAGCCCCAGCGCAAAAACTCACCGTTCTTGTCTGTGCGGCGCACCACTTGGTCGTTGTATTTCACAATCAGATATTTGGCAAGTTTGTCCCAACGTTTCATCATTCGGTCGGCGTAGTCGATACTCTTCTTGTTCAGATAGTCGCGGCGGTCGGCTGGGGTCATGTTCTCCACAGCGGCCAGCACGCTGTCCTGGTCGGCAAAGTAGAACTCCTCCAACTCATGCTGTGCCTTGCGAAGGTCACCAATCATCATCGAGTAGCGCGGATAGACCATGTTGGCCACCCAGTTGTTCATCCAGAAGGCCGATTCGGTCGAGAATTCCGTGCGTGGGTTGTTCTCAGGGCGGAAGCAGTCGGGCACTTGTGTGATGCAGCAATAGAGCGGCACATACGCCACCATGTCAGCGTCGTCGCAGTTGAACCAGGTCACGCCGCCCACATCATCGGGCAGCCAGGAGCGCATCTGGCAGGTCATGGTGAAACCGCTCTGCTGCGTGGCAATGGGGCGTTCGCGGAAATAGTTGACACCGTTGGTGTCGCGGAAGTGCATGGGCAGCGGACGGATGGGCATTCCCCACGGACCAGCCGTCATGTCGGCGGTCATGTCCAGCGGGGTGTTCTCAAAGTGGTCACGCATGTCTTCTTGCAAATCTCTGAGTGACAGCGGTTTGTCGGGTTTTATCCATAAGGGTAAATGGTCGCACTTGTCGAACTCGCCATTGAGGTAAGGCAGATATTTGTCCATTTCCGCTTCATCGTAATGGTGACGGAAGAAACTCCACACGCGGGCGTCGGCGTAGCGCACATTCTCGAAGTCGATGGGACAATAGGCGTCGCGGAACGAGAAATCCGCGTCTTTGCCATTGAAGAAACCTTTTTCGCGGGCGAAACTGATAACATCTGCGGCATAGACGCACTCCACTTCAGGACGGTTGATATGTTGCAAATTCTTGCTGCTCAAACTTTTGTATGACCTTTTCTGCTCCAAAGGGAACTGCCGGATGCGGCTAAGGTTGGCGTGAGCGCAGATGCAGTCGTCGGGGATGCGCAAAGCCACCCACACGGCTCCTTTTTGGTCCGGACCTTTGCCCACAATCTCCATAATCCATGCTTCGTTGGGGTCGCAGATGGTGATGCTCTCACCCGTGCTGTTGTAGCCGTATTTTTCCACCAATTCGGCCATGCATTTTATCGCTTCCCGTGCTGTGGAAGAGCGTTGCAGGGCGAGCCGCATCAAGCTGAAGTAGTCCAAAAGCCCGTTGCGGTTCTGCAGTTCCAGACGGCCGTCGAAAGTGCTTTCCACGATGGTTACCTGGTGTTCGTTCATCAGGCCAACAACATTGTAGGTATAGGGCACTTGGTCCACAAATTGTCCTTCGTGAGAGGGACCCCATCCGTGGATGGCGATTTTCTCGCCCGGGGCGTGCTGTCCGGCCGGGCTGTGAAACAGCGAGCCGGAGAACCCGAAACCGTCGCAGTTGTAGGTGCACATCACGCTGCCGTCGGCGGAGGCCTTCTTGCCAACGATCAGATTTGTACAGGCCATAGCAGGTGCAATACCCATTATGAGGGTGACTAAAAAAGTCCAAAGTCTGTTTGTCATAATCAGGGGATTTAAAGGGCAAAAGTACAAATTATTCTGTTACCCGTTCTCAATACCTTGATTTTGCCGTTGTGGCATCGCAATCTCCCTTCCACCAACTGATTCATTTCCCGCACCTCGCGTTGCAGGAACCCGTGGACGGGGATCTCGCGCCCGTAGGCGTAGAAGGTGATGGCGGAGAAGCCGGCGAGGGGATTCATTTTTTTTAATTCATCTAAACACATAAAAAAAATATGTTTTAGAGAGATAAAAAATCTTATATCTCTAATATTAGTATTTTTGTTATCTTTGCAGCGAAATAAAATTCACAAGATACGTTATGGAAATCATTGGCAGAAAGAAAGAGATTGCAGAACTGGAGCGACTTTACAACGTTGAGGATTCGCAATTTGTAGCTGTTTATGGAAGACGGCGCATTGGGAAAACCTATTTGATCAAAGAGACGTTTAAGGACAGGTTCACATTCTGGCATACGGGATTGTCGCCATACGACCGCGAAAAAAAATTCCTGCTACGCGATCAGCTACAAGCATTTTATTATTCCTTGCAGGATTACGGATTGCAGGGGGGAACCAGTCCCAAATCATGGCTTGAGGCATTTCGACTATTGGAAAAACTGCTTGAACAGAAAGATGACGGTCGGCGACTATTGGTTTTCATTGACGAACTGCCGTGGATGGACACCGCCCGCTCGCGATTCATCCCCGCATTTGAGCATTTCTGGAACGGATGGGCATCAAAACGCAACAATATCCTGCTGATTGTCTGCGGTTCCGCAACTTCTTGGATGGAGGACAATCTCATCAATAACAAGGGGGGATTGTATAACAGACTGAATTGCGAGATTAAACTTCATCCCTTCTCGTTGGCAGAGTGCGAGATGTATTTCCATAGTAAAGGAATCGCAATGAGCCGATATGACGTGACACAGGCATATATGGTTCTGGGTGGAATCCCGCATTATTTGAGTCTGTTTGAAAAAGGATACAGCGCGGCTCAAAACATTGACAAACTGCTTTTTGAAAAAGGGGCGAAGTTAGGAAACGAATTCGACCGCTTGTTTGGTTCTCTGTTCAAAAATGCGGAAGACCATAAGAAAGTGATTCGTCTGCTTGCCCAAAGAAGAGGGGGGTACACACGGCATGAAATTCTTGAACATACTGGCATTAAAGACGGTGGCGGTGCGACAGAGATTCTGAAAGGCTTGTCGGAAAGTGACTTCATCACAACCTACTATCCATACAATGAACGAAAAGTGGAGCGTTATCGGCTGACCGACCCCTTCTGTATTTCTTATCTCAACTTTCTGGATGGGAAGGAGATGTCCGAACCGCAATTTTGGCAGAAAAATTCATCTTCACCCCGATTGAATACATGGAGAGGATTTGCCTTTGAGGAACTGTGTTTTTTGCATATAGCCCAGATTAAGATGAAATTGGGAATTTCAGGAGTAAGTACTATGGTTTCATCTTGGATTGTGGAGTCACCTGAAAAGAAGCAACAGATAGACATGCTCATTGACAGAGCCGACAACGTATTAAATCTCTGTGAAATAAAGTTTTATGGCAAACCGTTTGTCATAGATAAAAAATACGATACCGTTTTGCGGGAACGGATGCAAACATTGATGGACAGAATACCGCGCAAGAAAAGTGTTCATCTGACCATGATAGCCTCATACGGGTTGAGGCGGAACGAGTATAGCGGACAGGTGCAGAATGAGGTTACCCTGGATGACTTGTTTGCGGTGGGACTCTAAAAACGATGGCCACAAACTCACCTCTCCTCCACCAGCCGTTTCATTTCCCGCACCTCGCGTTGCAGGAAGCCGTGGACGCGGATCTCGCGCCCGTAGGCGTAGAAGATGATGGTGGAGAAGCCGGCGAGCGGGGTGTGTATCATCACGCTCGACACCGCCTCGTAGGGGATGAAGTCGGTATTGTGGTGCAGCAGCGCCGGCGTTTTGATGGTGATGCCCTCATCGTTGAAGATGATGGTGGGCGGGAACAGCACGTTGGATTCGGAAACGCGCGAGGCGGTGAATGAGTGGTACATAACAAGAATTGGATTAATTTCTATGATTGTTTGATTGCATATAGTCACTTTTCTTTGTATAAAACTCCAGAGCCATGCATCCGTGCATTGTCCAATAATCCTTCATGGAACAGATCCGACGCTCCATGCGCGCCACATCGTCCTCATTTTCATCATTGTTTTCCTTTTTCAAAGCCTCCAATTTTTCACGGACTTCGGTTTTGTAGCTGTTCGCTTTTTTATAAGTGAAGTTCCAAAAAACATGGTTGAATTTTGCATCAAAACTAAAACCATCCACGGCAATTCTGTCAGACAATTCGTAATCATTTTCTGTCTTTGGCGAGGTGTAAATCGGCACTTTGCAAACTTCTCCATCCACTATAGCGTAATATTCTCCCACAAAAAGATCGGCGGTGTCGTACTTTTGTCTTAAAAGTTCGAACTGGTCAGTTTTCAAGCCGAATGTGGGCACCGGAACTTGGCAGTTATAGGCCTTCTGTTTGCGGGTCAATTTTGTCTTCGGGGCGTTGTCGGCATGGTTCTCCTTTAGACGGAGAATGCCGTTGTCATCGACATAATACTTTTTCTTACCCCATGACACAAATCGACGATGTGTGAACCCTTCCACATCATACGAGAAGTAGGATAGCGTGTCCCACATACGTTGTCGTCTGCCTTGACGTAGCGACTTGGTTTTGGCGTAAAACTCGCTCAACATTTCATCAAACGGTCTGTTGACGTATTTGTTGAGGAGTCCTTCCACGTATTTAGTATGCAATGAAGCCCAACCATTACCTTTGTTGTAGCTCATTGTTTTGTGCTTTGAAAGCCGGTGTTTACTCATGGAGAGCCTTTCGCCCTCATATTCATTCATGCCGTGGCGCGGGAACTCCGAACCTTTTCCTCTGCGCCCGCCGCGATATTTGTGCGGCACCCGGCTGTCAATCTTCCATTTCTTTTCCGACATACTATTGGATATTTTGCTCTAACCTTATCAACCTTTGTTCACTTTCCTGAAAGTGAGCGTTTCCATTCTTTCCAACCCTTCTCCGAACATGTTGGCATCACAGAATTTGTAGCCCTTTTGCTCATATTCGATAATGGTAGGGTTGTTCTCGTACACGCCCGGCTCCCCGGCGTTCAGTGCCACCACAGCGTCCGATCCGAAAGCCTCCTTGGCGGCAAGGGTATGCAGGGCGAACATAGTATTGATGAAAGTGTTGTCCATGAATTATATTTGAAATTTTTACGATTTTGTCTATTATTTTATATGGTATTTGACATTATGGTTTCATAATGTTCATTTGAGACAACATCACGCAACTCGCATAGACGTTTTTTGTAATAAACTACGATGTCTTCTTTACGGCTGTAATATCGTTGTATGGGGACATCTGTACCCCAAAGAATACGGTGAACGAGACCGAAATGACAGAGTTTTGCGACATGTTTCACAGGCATAAAAGCGGTGTCTGTCAAAACATTGGGATATTTTCGCATAAGCGAAATGGTTTCGTCCAATGGGCGACCGTGTGCCAAAATGAATGTAACAGACGGATTGTAACGAATAGCACGCTCGAACAAAGAAGGATAGCAACCTGGACTTTCTCCTGTGTGAATCAGCAATGGCAGATTCAGCTGTTTGGACAACCGAACCACTTTTTGCAAACGCCTGCTTCCACATTGCCATGCCAACGGATTCAGTTGAGAATGGATTTTCAACATCTTCCAAGGGATACCACTATCCAAAAAGCGTTGCAAACCACCATCCGACAACATTTGCGGAAGCATCCACAGAATAGGTAACACACGATTTACAGCAATGCGAACCAATTCAGACATTTCCGACAACACTTTTTCATAATTTCCTTCGCATATAGTGGTTGAAGAACAAGCAAACCGCTCCACTTCTACGGAATCCATTACATGAATTAGTTCCGAAGGAGACGTGTAAATGTCGTAGAATTGACCAATATGAGTGTGGTGATCTGTCACGATAGCGATAACGTATTCTTTATTTTCGTCCGAACTTCTCCTTCATCCTTTCAAGGAAACTTTTGCCACGGATTTCAGTGCGCTCGCTATCGAGCAGTTCGTTGCATTGGTTGAGGAGCGGTTTGAGTTCACGGGCAGTGATGTGGGCCACCGTTTCGGAATCCTGGCATTTTCCCTCCAACAAGGCTGCTGTGGAGGCGATGCGGGGCAGTATTTGCAAGATTTGCCGCCACGCTTCCGATTGGAGTTCCGATGCGGCAATATCTACAGGTTTGTCACCATGTAGCTCGGCGCAGTACAGTTGCCACAATGCAGGATTGAAACTCTTGGCCCCTAAATGCCGCAAGTCTTCCGCCATTTCTTTGAGACCGCCGGCACATCGGGCCACCTCTTTAGGATTGTCTTTGAAGTTATACACTCTGGCATTGTACACTCCCATACAGGTGAAGATTTCTAATAATTGGGTGTAGGTTTGGGGTTGCATAATTATACGATTATATTGGTTAATAACATGCCAAGATCGCTAAACATTTGTCCATGGACTCCTTAATTTGATCACTAATCATTTCATATTCATCCTCATCCTCATCCTGTATAGTATCAAGAGGCTCCAAAGAGCGGAACAATCTTCTAAATTTGTATATTTCAGCGATAAAATCCGGTCCTAAAAAAGTCTCGCGTTCCAGAATGTCTAACGTGTCATTGACTCTTTTCTTTGTCTCATATTTCATTCGATGATTTTGTTCTATGCTCAACATAGACCATACTAGTATTTCCAAACCCGTTTTTGCTGAAAAAAGCTCATAACTGTGATATATTTGTTTAGTACTAATCTTTGAAAAATCATGTTATTCCACATCCCTGACTAGCCGGACCGACTTGGCGGGACCGATATAAGCAGGATAGTTCCAATAGCAGGAGTGGTCGCTGAAATATAAAGCCCAAGCGCGTTCACCGCTATGTGTGGAAGATGTCCAGTAATTACCTTGGGCGGCTGTTGAAATACCGTTGCTGTAATAATGGGTAGAAGTGCCTATGCGATCACCACCGGCAGGCAAAAATACGGCTCCATGGCTCTCCAGCTTGTTATTCCAATCCGACAAACTGATTACATTGTAAGTGTATTCTCCGTTGATAGAGTTGTCGTTTACGTGGCTTAACGAATAGTAAGAGTTGTTCCAATCATCAGGAAGGAGTATGACACCATAGATGCCGTTCACCGTGGCTTTAGCAAAGCGACTGCCTGATGCTGTATGGCGGGTTTCGAAAAGATACACCAATTCGGGATACTCAAGTGTGCGCCATAGCCCCTTTTGGTTCCCGCCATTGCTTATGGCATTATACACGCCCCAATCGTAATTGGTTCCTGCAATATCAACATAAAGTTCTCCATAGTCTAATGATGAAGAACTGGTCATCCAAGGGTTGCAGTTATTGTAACCGCTGGTGGCCCAACCCATCAGATCCAACCAACCATTGTAGTTTTCTGATACATTAGCATTTTCTGCACCAATGATGTCCCATTGATGCTCGGCGAAGCGCCATTGCCGCTGGACAGGGTTAAATTGTAGATTTCCTTTCGAGAAATAGACCTGTTCGCCCATCGCGACAGAAAACTTGCCGCTGAGACAACCCTCTATCACACCACCGCTCGGGTTGACGGGAGTTGTAAATGACATCTCCTTTCCATAGTATGCTTCGCGACTTCCTCGGATGACGTATGCGCGCACATAATATTTGGTGCCGGGCGTGAGATGAGTGATTTTACAGGAGAAAGGATATTGGTAGTCTCTTGTAAACATTTTATTGTCATTCGGGGTGGGATTGCGTTTTGTACTCCAGCAGACTCCCAATTCGCTCAAAGGGATGTTCCCGTTAAGCACCACATCCCCACCACATTCAGCGCTCTTGGGTGTGATGTTAGTTGGTTCGTATGTGGTGACTTTCACCTCTGCGGTGTTTTCGCAGCTGGCCACAAAGAAGCATAATGGCAACAAAATTGCAGCAAATAACAAAGATTTTTTCATTGCAGTGATTTTTGATTTATAAATTTTTGATGTATTTTCGAATTAATATTGTTTACATTCACGAGCATTTCAAACATGAACGACTTGCGGTGTGTCCTTTGATCCTTTTCGGAGAACCACTCGCATTCGGCCTCCTCAAAGTCAACATCTACCACCATCATAACGGGGCCGCCGGTTTTCAGCATCACCATGTCGCCGATGCCGCACCCTTTGCGCTTGGCGCGGCGTTTCATGAAATTTAATAAGAGGAAGTCGGAGAGGAGGCCCATAATGTTTTACTTATAATGTACATAATTAATGTGAAGAAACTTTTCTTTTCCACCAAATATACCTTCTTTATTTAGTTCTTCTTTTTTGAACGAGTACGATTGTAAAACCATCTTTTTGTTGTACCATTCACATCTGACTATAGAATCATTTACTTCGACAACCTGCATTTTCAAAACACCATTAAGGTTAGTCGACACAAAATCGCCGACAGAAAATGAAAACGTTTCTGTTGGATGGTATCTTAACTCAGCCTCCGTCACTTCTGAGTTACATAAACAATCATTTTCATCAAACCAATCGCATATCATTCGCCCTTCACTATTTATTTCTCTGATTATCATTTCTGGGCCGCCTGTTGGTTTCTGCACTATATCTCCTATTTGATATTTTTCATAGTTTATATCCATGACTATTCCTTTAGATTAAAAGACAGCCCACAAAAAAGCTGTAGGCTGTCTTAGTTTCAAAGTATTACAATATGTAATTATTCAGAATAAATTCTTCTGAATACATAACTTTGTCGTCAACAAATAACCATCTCTTGATTTCGGGAGTTTGATTATTGTAAACAGTCTGTAATTCACAGTCACCTTTCACCACAATAGTTGCAGGGAAAATCGGACAAAGTTTCTCATCTTTAATTTTATAAACCTTAGGGGTGTCATAAAGAGTAATACCCATGTGTTTTTAATTTAATTTTAAGTTTCGCCTACTCTTATATAGCTTTTCGGCTTCCGCTTTAAGATTTTGATGAACACCACCGTTGTTGAATCAAGGAGTGTTATCATAGGAAAAGGTGACTACGATGCTCGGTCACATTTTCTACACCAATTTGGTTCCCCCAGAGCATATTTTTCTGGGCAACCTGCTGCGTAAGAACCACTCGGGGCATTCTTTGCCACCATTTTTACCTTTTTGTAATTTTTCATTTTTTTGAGTTTTAATTAATGCCTACTCTTTATTGGATTTTCGGCAATACTCCATAATCTTATTGTTTATCTTCTTTTAAAATGTTCCGCATTGAATCTATCATATAGTTTATGGCTATAATATTGGGCAAAGGGAAATCAGTTTTCAGATTTTCAAGTTTTTGAAAACTTTTGATTTTTCTGCATCTATCGTATTCACTTCATATCGATTTCCGAGACAGATATCACAAATTAGCCATTCATATCGCAATGTTTTCTTTCTTGGATTCTACATATTCTTCCACTACCTTTTTGTTCAAAAAAGCAACATCGCAGAAGTGTCTATTAATTTTGAACATATCACCTCCACTTTCATTATAATTTCGAACAAGACACATTGCACAAAAGCTGCGGGCTTCACATTTCAAACATCCAGGAAAATCACCTTGTGTCACAGTCCTGATTTGCTTCAACTTCAGGGAGTTTTCCCATATATCTTCCAACTCTTGCTGATATACATTGCCACATACCATTGCTTGCCATCCAGCGCAAGGGTAAACATCTCCATTCTCAGTAATGCAACAATCGTTTATACCAGCACCACATAATGGTTGTTTGGCAAAACGTTCGGGGGCAAATGTAATTTCTTCAGAAAGGGGAGTTTGTCTCAGTGTTACTTCTTTATAGTCCTTGTCCCATCTCATAATGTCTTTCAATAATTTTTCTGTTTCCTCCATAGAAAGACGATTCGCCAAATTGGAAGTATTCAAGTCGCTTTGCGCCATCATAATATAGTCGGTTTGGGCTTTGCAGCGTAGCGATTGCGCATATTGTAGCACATCAGCGTAACCTTGGTAGTTGGCTTTCATTACAGGACAAGAAATTTGCACAGGGACATCTGCTGCCACCAATTTTTCTATTGCTGTTTTGGTTTTTACTTGTGAACCTTTCACCGTAGTTATGAAATCGTGGATGTCGGGATTCATACTGTAAAGAGAGGTCTGGATGAGCGATACATTAGCCTCTTTTATAAGTGGGATTTGTTCGTCTTTCAAAGCAATTAGATTGCTCAAAACGGAAATCTGCATGTCTTTCTCCCTACAATAGTGTATTATGGGAATGATGTCTCTGTGCAAGAACACCTCTCCACCGGAAAGAGTTACGTGCAAGCCGCCCATTTCGGCAAACTCGTCAATCAGTGACTTCACTTTCTCAAAGGGCATGTCACTGCCAGCATTTTTCTTGGGGTTAGGAATATAACAGTGGATGCATCGTTCGTTGCATCGACTGGTAAGCTCAAATTGCAATCCAATCAGCTTGGGCTTTTGTTGTGTGGCTTCCAGCATGAAATCCTGCGTGGTTTCATCCACTTGCTGATCTGTCTCCTGTGTATAATCATCCACTAAAGTTTTAGGATTCTCCATGCTGTAGGAAAAAACCAAATCTTTGGCGTCTAACTCTTCAGGCGTTTCTCCCACGACAAGGAAGAGATGCTTGTCCAAATCCTTGATAAATTCGATGAAGTCGGCTCTCAATTCTTCCGTAGAGACACTATCGTTATAAACTTTGCGCAATCGGGCAACAATATCGTCCACTTCCTGAGGTTGGCGATTGATCTCTTTCAAGAAATCGGCCCCTGTTTCATTGTAAGTTCTGTCGTGTCGGGTCATCTGGTTGGTGATGTACCCCATCTCGCCGATAAAACGGATAAACGTGTTTTTACATTGTCTTACTAACATATTTCTTTCTTTATAATTTATACTTTTTCTTTTTCACACCGCAAAAGTACATCGCTTTCCCTCACGCAGTTAGGTTCTTTTTAGGTTCTTTTTGCAAGGGGGTTCCCTTCCAGGGAACAAGGCATAAAAAAACCGCGAACTTCATTGTTTCGAGTCCGAGGTCCTGGAAAAACCTGCAATGCCAAACAAAGAAAGCTCACGGCTGTGAACCGCAAGCATCTTCGGCTTCCTCTCGGCATTGCATTTGAAATTTTCCAGGTTTCGAACTTGCAAAGATAAAGCGAAAACGCTTCTGCTATTTAATTATAATTGGTTCTTTTTTGGTTCTAATTTTCTTTTGTTCAATAATTTAAGTTGACAACTCATTCTGTGACTCCAGTCCGGAATCACAGCGGCAAAGTTAGGAAAATATTTGATATGGTGGAAGAAAGAACGAATATTTTCTCCCTCAGATTTCACAGAACGGCGCAGAAGCTGCGCGTTGCGTCACCTGCACTTTTTTCAGTGCGGTATTTTTTAAATTCTGCACTTTTTTTAGTGCATATTAAAAAATAATTGTATTTTTGCAGGCAAAAAAAAGGTCATGATAGATACGGTTCTCACGGAGTTTATGCAGGAGCAGCTGAGTCAGGTGCGCCTTGATTTCATTCGCTATAAATACAATCAGATAGACTGGAGCCTCCGGATGGCAGGGCTTGTCGGGCCAAGAGGTGTTGGTAAATCGACTCTGGTTTTACAGCATATATTACAGCAGAAAGAATCGCAAAACGCATTGTATATCTCTGCGGATCGCAGCTATTTTGCCCAGCATACGCTGGCTGAAGTGGCATCCGAATTTGTGAAGGAGGGGGGGACACATCTGTATATTGATGAAATTCACAAGTATCCGTCATGGTCAACAGAGCTGAAAGAGATATACGACGGCCACCCTTCCCTTCGGGTCTTCTTCACAGGTTCTTCAGTGCTCGACCTGCTTCGCGGACAAGCCGATCTGAGCCGCCGTGCGGTGATGTTCACCATGCAGGGACTATCGTTTCGGGAATACCTCGAAATGTTTCATCAGATTAAAGCACCCGTGTATTCCCTTGGCGAAATTATAGCCAACAAGGTGGATAACAGCCTGATACCGCACCCTCTGCCCTTATTCAGTCAATATTTGCGCGACGGTTACTATCCGTTCAGCAAAGAAGGTGCGTTTTTCTCGCGATTGGACCAGATAGTTGCACAAACCTTGGAGTCAGACATACCCCAATATGCCTCCATGTCTGTTTCTACCGGTCGGAAACTGCGCCGTCTGATGGCCATTGTGGCTAAAAGCGCACCTTTCAAACCGGATTATTCCAGTATTGCCAATGCACTGGGTGTGAGCCGGAATGTGTTGCCTGATTATCTCCTTTACATGGAAAAAGCAGGCATGATTGGCCAGCTACGCGATGAGACAGGCGGTATTCGCAGCCTCGGGAAAGTGGAAAAGGTGTTTGTGGACAACACGAACATCATGTATGCGTTGGGCACAGCAGATACGAACACGGGGAATCTGCGTGAGACATTTTTCTACAACCAGACACGTGCAGTCAGCGATGTCATTTCTTCAAAAGTGTCAGATTTTGTCATTGGAGAGCACACGTTTGAGGTTGGAGGGAAAAACAAGGGTGGCAAGCAGATTGAGGATGTTCCCAACGGGCATATCGTAAAAGATGATATTGAATATGGGTTCGGTCGGGTGTTGCCTTTGTGGACCTTTGGTTTGCTTTATTAAATCGTTGAGTATTTCAAAAGCTACCTTAAATTTTCAATAAAAATCTAAGGTAAAGAAGTACTATTATTTTTGTGAGAACAAAAAAATCATTGTCTTGAGTTCGAGGTCCTGGAAAAACCCGCAATGCCAAACAAAGAAAGCTCGCGGCTGTGCACCGCAAGCATCTTCGGCTTCCTCTCGGCATTGCATTTGAAATTTTCCAGGTTTCGAACATGGTTATTCTTTCGCCGTTTCTAATCCAAGCTGGGCTGAAAGTATCCTTATTTCAGACGCGTTTCTTTCGTATTCATCACTTAATTTCTCATACTCCTCGTCAGATATTAGGTGTTCCTTATGCAAATCATAGTAGTATGGGTATATCTCTTTCCCCTTTTCATCCGTGTATGGATATTTTGCATTATAACGATTCCACAAATCCCCAGCATAGCTTTTGAAAGCTTTTTGAACACTTTTAGGAAGTTGCTGACGGCGTTGCTGGATATGAACACTCATTTTAAGCAACGCAATCATTTTGTGATTGTGAAATTGCTCCCTATATAAGATTGTGCCTGCATTGACTTCCTCGTCAAAAGGTTTTATAATGCTGTCAAACTCAAACTTAAGATTATAGCAGTAATGGTCAAGTAGCGATTCTGCCTCTTCGGCATATCCAAAAGCAGTGCTTTGTTGGGCTGGAAATGCGTCCGTCTTGTGGTTGTTATGCTCTTGAAAAGTTATTTCCTGCGTCTTCAGGTCTCCTAAGGAGTCATCTATCGTTAGATCTTTGCCGCTTTCTTCCTGAACATACTCTTTTGGTACAAAGTTTTCTTCTTGATAAAGAGATTGAATCAAATAAACGACAAGTCCTAATACAAGTAGGATAATAATAACAGTAATGGGCAACCATTTTCTCCCTCTTTCGCAACTCCTCATCGCCTCCGCTACCTCATCCGCTGACGAATACCGGTTTTCTTTCTTCGGTTGCAGGCATTTGCGGACAACGCGCCCGTACCGATTCGGAATCAACTGCTTCAGAATCAACCCGAAGGCGTAAAGGTCGGTGCGGTTATCGACCTCCCCGCCCGCCAATTGCTCCGGCGCGGCGTAGGCTTTCGTGTAAGCCGGTTCCTTGAGCACAGCGTAACGGTCGCTGTCCGACAACCCGAAATCGATCAGCTTGACACGGTTGCCGTTGTAAGTTATCATAACATTGGAGGGTTTGAGGTCGCGGTGTATGATCTGCTTTCCATGGCAATATCCGATAGCCTCCAGTATTTGCCGTGCCACCGATTCACGGACAATCCGCGCCGGATTTTCGGCAAGGAATTCGTCCAACGTGCGCCCATCCACATACTCCATCACGATGCTATTACCCGCCACCGCATCCACCTCTTTGCTATAGACCCGCACGATGTTCGGATGGTTGAGCTGCATCATCAGGTCGAACTCTTTCTCGAGCATCCCTTGATACACAGGATCGTTGGCGACCTCGGGCTTCAATGTTTTCAGGGTGAACCATTGACCGCTGCGCTGCGCCTTGTACAACCGACAGTAGCCTCGCGAGGGCAGTTCAAGGAATTCGGAGAACCGCCCCGAAACAACGTATCCGGAGGACGGAACGAACCCGGAGGTGGATATGTCGTCGGGATTTTCAAACATGCGGCAAAAATAGCATTTTTGGCTATAGGTTTTAGCTTCAGACACTATAGGCTTGTTGATGGTCAACCATCGAATGCAAAAAGAACCGAATAAGAACCTCCCCTCCATATCTGAATGTTTGCTATCTTTGCACCTGCAAAATGAACAAATATGCCAGTTAACCTGCAACATATCACCCTGCTGCGCCAACTCGTGGAGGAGTCGGCGGATCACGCCATCGCCACCTCCAACGACTTCATCTTCCTGTCGGGAGAGATCCGGGGACGGCTGAACGAAAATCTCAGTGTATCCACGCTGAAGCGGCTCTGGGGTTATGTGGACGGTTATGCCTCGGTGCGCCCCAGCACCCTCGACATCCTGGCCCGCTTCGTGGGTTTTCCCGACTGGGAGACCTTCGTATCGGACTACTGCGAAACGGAGGGCGTGCAATCATCGCACCGTGTGGTGGGGGAGTCTCTTTACGCCAAAGACCTGAAGACCGGCGACCGTGTGGAAATCCAATGGAACCCCAACCGTCGCTGTATGCTCATCTATATGGGTGATAATCTGTTTGAGGTGTCAGAATCCGTAAACGCCAAGCTGAAGGCAGGTGCGCGATTCCTTTGCCAACGCTTCACCCTGAACCAACCTCTCTATGTTGATGTTCTGGACAACGAGGGGCGGACGGAACTCTTTGTGATGGGCAACAAGGGCGGACTGACGAAAATATCTAAACACTGAATATCTCTTCCGCGGCAAACACCGGCCCGTCTTTGCAGACGCGCTTCATGCCTCCGGTGGTGCGGATACTGCAGCCCAAACAGGCGCCGATGCCGCAGGCCATGCGGTGCTCCATGGAACACCAGCAAGCGGTCTGCTTTTCAGCGCACATGGCGGCCACCTTGCGCATCATCACCTCGGGGCCGCAGGTGAACACGGCATTGTATTGTTCCGGTTTCAACAGGTCTGTGATGAATCCGTGATAGCCTTCGTTGCCAGTTTCTGTGGAAATGTATATGCCTTGGCAATGCGGCTCGAAGTCCTCCACCGCAAACAATTGGTCTCGGTATCCGATATAAGCATCCACGTGCACGCCATGCAGGGTGAGTTCCTTTGCTGTTTGGCATAAGGGTGGAATGCCAAGACCGCCACCCACAAGGGCCACTTTGCCGTGCATTTCGCCAATCGGGTAGCCCGTGCCCAGCGCGCCCAACAACTGGATGGTGTCACCGGCGTTCAGTTCCGACAATTTGCGGGTGCCTTGCCCAACTACCCGGTACATGAAATGTAGGGTGTTCTCCTCGGCTTGGAATATGCTGATCGGGCGCATGAGCGTCAGCTCTTTGTCCCAGCACTTGAGCATGAAAAACTGTCCTGCGGCTGCCGGAGCGCCATGGCGCTCCACTGTGAGCACGAAAATGTCCTCTGTAAGACGGGTTTGGTTTATTACAGAACTGGTGAAATACTTCATGGTAGTCCAAAATTGAAAGTTCAAAAATCAAATAATAGCGCTCAGCATTTTTCTCTGATGTCATCACGCATCCGTATGGCTTCGGCGCGCGCACAGCCGGCAAAATCCGATTCGCCGTTCTCCTGTTTGCGGTAAGCCAACAGAATGCCGCGGGAGGAGTTGACCACACCGCCGTTGCCGTCGTGAAGGTACTTAGCGATGTCTTCCGCTTTGCCGCCCTGTGCCCCGTAACCCGGAATCAGGAAGAAGGTGCTGTCCAACATGGCGCGAATCTCCGCTGCCTCATCCGCATGGGTGCAGCCCATCACACCGCCAATGCTCGAATAACCGCACTTGCCGATGTAGGGTTTGCCCATCTCGTTGATTTTTTGTCCCACAACATGATACACCCTCAAGTTGTTCTCCGTGGGCAGGTATTCAATGTCTTTGGCCCCCTCGTTGGAGGTGCGGATAAGCACAAACGCTCCCTTTTCCTGCTTCTCAAAATAGGGGAGATAGGGGGAAAGACTGTCCAGACCCATATATGGGCTTAAGGTGATGAAATCGGCTTCGAAATCGCCTGTGAAGTGTGCCTTGGCGTACATCTCGGCAGTCTTGGCGATGTCGCCGCGCTTGATGTCGGCGATGATAACGGCCTTCTTCTCACGCAGGTATGCCAATGTCTTCTGATAGGCGCGCAAACCGGCAATGCCGTAGGATTCATAATAGGCGATTTGCACTTTGTAGCAGGCCGCCACATCAAGCGTAGCGTCAATCAGGGCGCGGTTGAACTCAAAAAGGCCATCCTCAACATTGGGAAAACGCTCTGCCATAGCAGTTGGAAGATAGGAATAATCGGTGTCAAGTCCGACACACACATGGCCGTTAAGGGCCACTTTTTCATAAAGTCTGTCTATTACCATAGATGATTATAATTCAAAGTTAAAAAAACAAATTTCAATAATCTCAAATCCCCAATCCCAAATCTCAAATCTCAAGTCTTACGTCTTAAATCTTAAATCTCTAATCCCTAATCTTCAGCATAAAACCAGTACCATGCACATTGAATATTTCAACCTGCGGCTCGTATCCGCCCGTGTACACCACTTTCCGTTTCCCTTTGACCTTCGGTGCCAGATGCTCTTCGTTGTCGATTTGCAAATAAGAACGCAATTTGGTAAGGAAAACATCCATGCTCCTGCCCGCAGAATGGTCGTCGTCACCCCAAACCTCTTTCAGGATAATCTCTCGAGGTATGAGCTTGTTTTTGTGGTCGCACAACAGTTTCAGCAGTTCCGCCTCTTTGCGGGTCAGCATGCGGGTTTTCTTGGGGTGGATCAACTGCATGTCGCTGAAATTGAAAATGAAGTTCCCCAATTTGTACACGGTTTCCTCCTGGAGCACTGTTTTGACATTGCTCGCGGCAGCGCCTCTTCCTAATATCACACGCATGCGCAACTCCAACTCCTCAATGCTGAAAGGCTTGGTCATGAAATCGTCGCAACCCAGCTTGAATCCTTTAATGCGTTCCTCCCGGCTGTCATTGTCGGATAGGATGATCACGGGCAGACTTTTGTTGTACTTGCGGATATTCTGCAACAACAAGAAATTGTCCTGATTGTGCAAGGAGAGGTCGATGATGCACAGGTGGTAAGGTACCGTGTTGATGGACTTCAGAGCCGAATTCATCTCCTTGAAATCCCAAACATTATATCCTTTCATTTCTAAAAACTCTTTGATGACGCTGCGCAGATTGTCACTATCGTCCACTAAAATCACAGAATGAGAAAGTGTTTCCATATGATTGGTGATTGGTTTTAATGTTGATGTCTGTTGGGTATATTATTAGTCAGTGTAGTCCGGAGTTGTTAAGATAATTATAACGAACTGCAAAGATACACACTTTTTTGTTTTATTCTAGAATATCCGTTATTTTTATGTTGATTTGTTCACAACTATTTTTTGTACTTTTGCCGCATTGATATAAATATGGAAAACACGCAATTTTATGTGGCCAAGACATTTGCGGGAATAGAACCGCTTCTGGCCGATGAACTCGCCGCTCTTGGTGCCCGCAACTGCAAGATTTTAAGCAGGTCTGTGAGTTTTGAGGGGGATATGGATCTGATGTACAAGGCAAACTATTTCTGCCGGTTCGCGTTGCGCATCCTTTGGTTGCAGAAAAAGTTCACATTTACCAACAATCGGCAGTTCTATGAACAGATATTTGATTTTCCCGCGGAAAAGTTCATGGGGCCCGACAATACGCTGGCGGTGCACGCTACCATTGCGGATACCATCTTCAAAACACCGCTGTACGCCTCCGTGCTGGCCAAGGATGCCGTGTGTGACCGTTTCCGAGACTTGGATGGTCGTCGTCCTTCGGTGGACAAGGAAAATCCGGATGTGCAGTTGCATCTTCATGTCTATAAGAATGAGGCGCAATTGTTCTTGGACAGTTCCGGTGAGTCGCTGCACAAGCGCGGCTACAAGGTGATGAACCATCCGGCACCCATCAACGAGGTGGTGGCCGCCACCATGATCAAACTCAGCGGTTGGAAGGCTGACTGCGATTTTATTGACCCCATGTGCGGAGGCGGCACCATCCTCATCGAGGCCGCCATGCAGGCGTTGAACATTCCGGCAGGCTTCTACCGCCGAAACTATGGATTTGGATATTGGAAGAATTTCGATGCGGAGCGATGGCGTGAGATCCGCAAATCCGCTGCCATTAAGGACGATGTTAGCGTTGACTTCTACGGTTCCGACATCAATCCCAGATTTTTGGACATGGCGGAAACCAACATCCGGAAAGCGCGCTTGGAGGATTTCATCCGATTGGAGAAACGGGACATGCGCCAGGCCAAGCCCGCGCGCATACCCTCGCTCGTGATGATGAACCCGCCCTACGGCGAACGACTGGCCGTTGACGACCTCAATGAATTCTATTCCGAAATAGGAGATTCACTGAAAAACAATTTTTCCGGTTGTCGTGCGTTTATTATAAGTTCGGATATGGATGCCTTGAAACATATTGGCCTGAAGGCGAACTCGAAGACGAAACTCTTTAATGGTCCGCTGGAGTGCCGCTTTATGGGTTATGACCTTTTCAAAGGCGACCATAAGAGTTATGCAACACACAAAAAGAATCGAGAAGAATGAAAAAACACCTGCTGATAACGGTTGTTCTGCTGATGTCCTTTTCGTTTGCGCATGGACAGAGCAAATACAGTAACGAGTTCCTGTCGCTGGGCATCGGTGCGCGCGGGCTGGCCATGGGCAACACCATGTGTGCCATCTCCGACGATGTGACCGCGGCGTACTGGAATCCCGCCGGACTGGGCCGTATGGACAAAAAGTATCAGCTGTCGCTTATGCACGCCGAGTATTTTGCGGGTGTGGCCAAATACGACTACGCCGGCATTGGCTATAAGATTGACGACCGCTCTTCGGTGGCGCTTTCCTATATCCGCTTCGGAGTGGATAATATTATGAATACCACCGAGTTGATTGACGCGCAGGGGAATGTGGACTACGACCGGATTTCCTATTTTTCCGCCTCCGATAATGCGTTTCTTTTGAGTTACGCCTACAATTTTGAAAAGGTGCCGGGGTTATCCTTGGGTACCAATGCCAAAATCATTTACCGCAATATCGGAAAATTCGCCAATGCGTGGGGATTTGGGTTGGATTTTGGACTACAATATAATCATAAGGGCTGGCAGGCAGGCGCCATGCTGCGCGACGGCACCTCCACCTTCAACGCTTGGAACTATCATCTTACCGACCAGGTTATTGACATTTTCCACCAGACGGACAATGAGATTCCGGAAAATGAGTTGGAGCTCACTCTTCCGGCCCTGATGCTCGGCGCTGGCAAATATGTGGAACTGGGCAAGGGCTTCAACGCCACCTTCGCTTTGGGGCTGGATTGCACCTTTGACGGCAAGCGAAACACGCTGATAAAAAGCAATGTGTTGAGCATGGATCCGCATTTCGGCATGGAGTTCGCCTATAAGAAGATTGTGGCCCTGCGCGCGGGTATCGGCAATTTCCAGCAGGAACCCGACTTCGACGGCAAGAAGAAAACCACCTTGCAAATCAACCTTGGGGTAGGGGTGTGTATCAAGAACATAGTCTCCATCGATTATGCGTTCACCGACTTGGGTGACATCTCCATCGCGCAGTATTCGCACATCATCTCGCTCAAGGTGGCGATCGACAGGTTTAAGAAACAGCAGTGATTTTCCTTATGTGTTCTTTCGGCGCACCCGCCATTCCGCCGTGAACAAAGTGAATGGCGGAATCCAAATCAATAGACCATCATGTTGGGTCATCTTCCATGTTTTTGCCAATTGTTAAATGACCACTTGAGATAGTTGCAAATGATTGATCACATCAACCGCTGTGCTGTGCTCTTCTTCCCTACGAGTTTATTATAAACTGTCACACATAATTTAGTTTTCAATTAGGACCAAAAAGGACCAAAAGCCCTATTGGTTAAGTCTTTATTTTTGCGGTGTCTTTCTAAAACAGAAACAAACACCACATTATGCAATACATACAATCTGTAGCTGAATTAAGACAGGAAATACAAAGCCGTTGCCTGAAAGTGGAAAAACGCCCCGGCGTCTATCGCTGGTGGTTTCCCAAATCTGAAGCAAAAAAACTATTGGCTAATTTCAAGAATCGCACTTTGATAGACGACAGAAAACTGCAAGAACGTTCTATTCAAGGAGCGCCTTATCTTGCGTTATATTTCGGCATCAGCAACGACATGAGTCGGCGTATCCGCTGGCATATCCGCGGTCCGTTCAAGAGTTCCACGCTGCGGAGGACGTTGCGGGCTATTATTGCTCCAGATGCGGATGACAACACAGCCGAGACAATCGTAAACAAGCTGATCGACAGCTGTTTCTGGGAATGGGAATACACCGAGACCGTGGATCGGGCAGAATGCCGGGAAACAGAGGAACTCGCCCAACATAAGTTCGCCTATCCGCTCAACATCAGCAAGAACAACACGGTGCCTCCCGAATGGATTGCAGAGCTGAAACAGTTGAGAGCTGATTTGAAAAAGTAAAGGGACACCTTCAAATAAAAAAAAACGACTATGGGATTTTTATTTTTCCGTTCATCAAAGGACGACATTGACAAGCAAATTGCTTCTAAAAAAAAGCAGATTGAGGATTTGAAAGCAAAAATCGATTCCGCGAAAAGAAGCATTGCCGACGCAAAAGCATACAACAAGGCCGTTGGCAAAAAGTCCGTGACATGCGATGGGCTTGAATCTACGATGAAAAGAAACAAGGAGATTTTAGCCCAGCTGAAAGAGGACCTTGCAAAACTGCGTGAAAAGAAAAAAAGATTATAAAACTAAAAAAAGATTATTATGGCAAAACAGATCAAAGTTTATGGCCAGTCACAGAAATGGACGGCCTTGGGAATTGTGGCGGCCTATCTTGAAATGCACCCGAACGCCACACTTGCCGATTTGCAGAAGGCTTTTCCGAAAAATGAAATCGGCAACGAAATCGATTCGGTGAACAACATTTCGGGCAAGAAGAAGTCTGGCGATTTTGAAGAAAAACTTGCCAAGCAAGTCGGGGACATGGATATGTTCCTGACCCTGAAAAACGGAACGAAAGTGGCTTTCACCAATCCGATGTGGCCCGCCGACAAATTCCAGAAAATAACGGATTTAGCCCAGAGATATGGTATTGAGTTTGAAGTCAATGAAACGGAAAAAGGGGCTGGCAAGCGTGGCAACTACCGTTTGGAGGTTCTTTCGGAAAAGAAGAAATGTAACTGGCTTCTCTGGCTGATTCTCGCCATCATCATTTTGGGTGTCGTCGCATATTTCGCAATGCGTTAAAACATTGAATACAATCAGATTAAAGGAGGCCGCCGAAAATCCGGAAAAGAGTAGGCACTAATGCATTAAAAAACGTTTTTTATGGCAACAGGAAAAATCACGAAAGGTGACAAAAAAAGAGGCAAAAAGATTGCCGGTCACATGGTTTGGCAAAATGAAGACAACTCCATCGAAGTGAGCAAGGAGATGGTTGAAAAATGCGGCTCCGTAAAAGCTGCTTTGAGAGAGTTGGCTACCCAGGCCGGATTCAAATTCGATCCGGATTGGACAGTCCAACAACTCGGGAAAAAATTGTTGGATTTTGCCGAAGGAAAGTAATTTTCAAGTAAGGTGGGGCCTACCGCCCCACCTTGTTCTTAAATAAACAGCGAGATGAAAGTTCTACTTTGGATTCTGAACATTCTGAACCCCATAATCCTTATAGCAGCCGTGGGCTATTTCGCCATGGGCGACATTGAGGATTGGGTGCTTTATGCTGGTGCCGGCTCGGCTTTGCTTGGCCTGATCATCGGTTTCACCGGATGGGGCGAGACAGTGCCGCCACGCTGGTTCTGGGTGAAAAGCAGCGTTGACCTTCTTGACAGCCGCATCTTCACCGCACTGAGCTACGCCTTCCAATTCTTCTGCATTCCCGCCGCAGTGGCTTGCATTATTGAATTCTTGTAGAGCTCAACATTACACAATATGAATTTTTTGAAAGACACAAACACCCACGTAGAAGCTCGCCACACTCCAAAGTACGAGTCTCTCCGCTCTTTGGCACGTGCTGTTCTCCAAAAAAGTGAGATTCTCCCAAAAGACGTGGGATTTCTCACACAAAAAGCCGTTGGATTAGGAATGGATCCTGAGGAATTCAGGCTGCTTTGGGAATCCTTGGTCGCAGCAAAAAAACGAGCTTGCAAAGGATCATTATTCAGAAAACAGAAATACGACGATTATTTCGATACCGACCAATTCAATCAAGATTTTGATGAAGTATTTTTGACGGAAGAGGAACGAAATGACAAAATGATGTCTGAAATCAGTTTTTTCGGAAAAATCTTAGGGGAAAACAGCGTGTTTGATGAAGCCCTTTCCTTAGTTGAAAAATGTAAAAAAGTTAAAATATAGCACCTGACATACTTTTATTAGTAATAGACTTTTGAACTTTGCCCATGGACATCTTGAATAAAGTTAAAGAAAATGTGAACTTTAAAGAAGGCGTGACAAAAATTTCAGCCAAGATTTCTGACATGGCGCAGTCAGGGAAAGAAATAGGGGAGGAGCTATTTCGCCGAAACAGAGAGAGAAAAGAGAATGACTCCGAAGAGGAAATGGAGGAAAAGGGGGCGAAAATGTTGGAAGTCTTGGACTGGGCGTTTGACAAGGCCAACGGCAACATCCCCGGCTTGGGCTCCAGCCGCGATATGGCCCAAAAATACCTTGACAAGTATGGCAATGTAAACACTGCCATCCACCATCTCGTCAATTGGCAAATCACCTCTTCCGCCACAACGGGTTTTGTCACCAGTTTCGGCGGGCTGCCCACCATGGCCGTCACATTGCCTGCGAACATTGCCGGTGTGATGGGCATCCAACTTCGAATGATTGGAGCCATTGCAGAATTAGGCGGATATCATGAGAACACCGAGGAGAAAAAGACCGGGATGTATCTGTGCCTTCTCGGGTCGCAGGCAGGCAATGTGTTGTCAAAAACCGCCGGGCAATTCGCTGTCAAGTTCACCACTGCATCGTTGAAAAAATTGCCCGGCGCCGTGCTGACCAAGATCAATCAGGCGGTAGGCTTTCGTCTGTTCACCAAATTCGGACAGAAAGGGCTTGTCAATATCCACAAAGCGATTCCCGTGTTAGGGGGTGTCGTAGGCGGAACCGTTGACGCTATGTCAACCTACGCGATCGCCAAAGCGGCAAAAGCCCTTTTTCTGAACGAGATCATCGACTTCGAGAAACAAGAACAAATCGAAATCGCAAAGGCCAAACTGATTCTCAACATGGCTCTTGTAGATGGCGATTTTTCGCAAGATGAGGAGGAACTGCTTAAAGTGTTGGTGGGCAGTATGAACATTTCGGACAAAAACAGAACCCTCCTGTTTGCGGAAATTGACAATCCAAAGCAGCAAAAAGTAGATTTGGCGCTTTTCAAAGACGATTTTATGAATGCCACGACCCTCTTGTCAGGTCTGGCGCAATTGGCGAAGGCGGACGGCACACTCCATCCTGCTGAGAAACTCTATCTCCACACGTTAGGGAAAGAGTTAGGCTACGCGGACGATGCCTTGAAGATGCTTGTGGACTGACGGAGATCTTCCAAAAAAAGACAGGATTATTCCACCAGCAGAGATAGAGTATCGGTAATCTCTTTCATGTGAAGATAATAACTCATTCTGTACGCAGCTGTTAAAGATTCTTCCAGCTCGGAACATTTGGGATACTTTTTTATAATGGCATCCAAAATGACTTTTTCCCGTTCCTCGTAGTTACGGTTATCAGGTATTATCCGTCCATATTCCGCTTGTTCCATGAGCTTGTCTTCTGCAGCACGATACCGAACCCAAAACGGTTCAAAGATAGTGTCCACACTCTGCTCAATCATCAGTAAGGCGCCTTGCGGGAGTTCCTGCTTTTGGGAGACACTTTCTGTTCTTTGGAAGACTACAATGTCCTTGGATGGTGTTTGGAAAGTGTCGGAATGTTGGGCTTCAGGAATTCCTGAACTTGGGGTAGGAAGAGAATGGATTGGTGAAGGTTTGCTTTTGCTTAGCAGCCATACGCCGCCCAACAGAACCAAGATGCAGGTTATTGGGAGCAATATGAAAACGTAGAGTCTTTTTTGCTGCATCCGCCGCAGAATCTCGTCCGCATTCCGGAAGCGCCGTTCGCGGTTCTCTTGCGTACATTTGTGGGCGATGCGCCGATAAGAATGCGGAAAAAGCAGTCGCACAATCTTTCCGAACGAGTATATGTCCGCGCGGCAGTCAATGGGTGTGTCGCCTTTCTTTTGTTCGGGGGCGGCATAATTTTCGGAACCGGCGGGCTGTTTCAACACTCCGTGCCAGTCGCTGTCGGCCAACCCGAAATCGATGATTTTCACATTGTGTCCGTTACGGGTGATGAGGATGTTGTCGGGCTTGAGATCGCGGTGAACAATTTGCAAACTATGATAGTACGACATGGCGGACAGCAATTCTTTTGCGATTTTCATCCGCACTTTTTGGGACGGATTCTGCTTCAGGAAGACCTTTAGCGTAACGCCATCCACATATTCCATAACAATGCATGGTCCGGCTATGGGGTCGTTTTCTTTGCTGAACGTATGGACGATATTGGGATGGTCCATACGGACACCCAGTTCAAATTCCTTGGTCAGCAGGCTGACATAGACCTCCTTGTGCTGGTGCTCGGGCTTCAACCCTTTAAGTATAAACCACTTGCCGTATCGTTGAGCTTTAAATAGCCGGTTGAATCCCTCGGAAGGGATTTCCGTATACGCAGTGAACACGTCCGAGATATTCTCGAAAGAGGAGGTGATTTCGCCGGAGGATGAGGAGTCGCTTGAAGACATGATGATGAATAAGGTTTGCAAAAATACAAAAAATATAGGTGGAAAAATGTTTCGTAAAATTCGTACCTTTGCAGCCGATTTTCTTTAAAAAGCATTGAATATGATCCCATTGGAAAACTACCCGTACACTGATGCGCAGATTCAGGAACGCATAGCCGAATACACCCGCAAGGGCAACCCCTACATGGATGAGCAGCAAGCTTATCGTTTCATATTAAATTGTATAGACCTGACCACGCTTGAGGGCTCTGACAACCGTGCCGTGGTGGAGGCACTCTGCCAGCGTGCCATCGATTTCAGGGATGACGCCCGCAACATCAAAAGCACGGCCGCCGTGTGCGTGTATCCGCCGTTTGCCGCCATCGCCAAAGAAAAACTGAAAGGCACGGACATCCATGTGGCGTGTGTGGCGGGCGCGTTCCCTGCCGGACAGTCGCCCATTGAGGTGAAACTCGCCGAGGTGCGCTATGCGCTGGAGCAGGGCGCCGACGAGATCGATATGGTCATCTCGCGCGGCAAGTTCCTGGAAGGCAACTACCAGGAGGTGTACGACGAGATAAAAGCCATCCGGGAAGCGTGCGCCGGAGCACGACTGAAAGTCATATTGGAAACAGGCGAGCTGAAGACCGCCGACAACATCTACAAGGCCTCGCAACTGGCTATTGCCGCGGGCGCGGATTTCATCAAGACCTCCACCGGAAAGATAGCGGTGAACGCCACTCCCGAATCCTTCCTGGTTATGCTGGATGCGATCAAACAGCACTACGAGAAAACCGGCGAAATGGTGTCCATAAAACCCGCCGGAGGCATATCCGACCCGGATACCGCCCTGAATTTCGTCTCCATCCTGGCTAATGTGCTGGGTGATAAATGGATGAATAACGGTCGCTTCAGAATAGGTGCCAGCAGACTCGCCAATAAGATATTTGACAAAATTCAATAATTTTTTTTGCTAAATAGTGGAATGTGAATAAAATAATTGTATTTTTGCAGCCCTTAAAAAAGTAAGTATTTTTAACATTAAAAATTTAAATTTAAGAATTATGACAAAAGCAGAAATCGTTAATGAAATTGCAGGTAAGACTGGTTTTGACAAAGGTAGTGTTCAAACTATCGTAGAAGTATTCATGTCATCCGTTAAGAGCTCCATGATTAAAGGCGATAATGTTTACTTGAGAGGTTTTGGCAGTTTCATCATCAAACAAAGAGCACAGAAAACAGCTCGTAATATTTCCAAAAAAGAAACGATCACAATTCCTGCCCACAATATTCCGGCTTTCAAACCTTGCAAGACTTTCGTGAACGCAGTTAAGAAATCTACGAAATAATTATTAACCTTTAAACTATTACAATATGCCAAGTGGAAAAAAGCGCAAACGCGCTAAAATGAACACGCACAAACGTAAAAAAAGACTCAGAAAGAACAGACATAAGAGCAGATAATGCATTTGTGTGAATCGAAATGAAAACTAAATGTCCTGCGGGGCATTTAGTTTTCATTGTTTATAGAGAAATTGCTTATGAGCGAGAATGAAATAACAAAAGAGATTGTTATTACTTCCCACAACAACGAAGTCCAGGTGGCGCTTCTGGAGGATAAGAAACTCGTGGAAATCCACTCTGAGAAAGCTTCGTCGCAGTTCTCTGTCGGTGACATTTATTTAGGCAAGGTAAGGAAAATCATGCCCGGTCTCAACGCCGCATTCGTGGATGTGGGCAGTGAGAAGGACGCTTTCCTTCACTATTTGGACCTTGGCGTGCACGCCAGAACCGTGAACGCCTTCGTGAGTCAAGCCATCACAACAGGCAAGCGCAGCATCAGCCGCGTGCAGTATCTGGAGGATGTGCCTAAGAATGGGAAAATCAGCGATGTGCTGACCTCCGGACAACAGATAATGGTTCAGGTGGCTAAGGAACCCATATCCACAAAAGGCCCCCGTATCACCACGGAAATTTCATTCGCTGGACGATACCTCGTGCTGGTTCCCTTCGGTGACAAGGTTTCCGTCTCACAGAAAATCAGAAGCACGACTGAACGCAAACGCCTCAAATCCCTCGTGCAGGGCATAAAACCCCGCAACTTCGGCGTCATTATACGAACCGTGGCCGAAAACAAGAGCGTCGAGGAACTGTCGTCCGATTTGGACCAACTGCGCTATAAATGGGACACGGCGGTGGAGAACCTCTTCGCCTCCAAGGCCCCGATGCGCATCATACAGGAGATGGACTGCGTGACCACCATGATGCGCGACCTGCTGAATGACTCTTTCCATGCCATTTATGTGGACAACCAGGAGACTTTCAAGGAAGTAAAGAACTATATGCACCTCTATGCCCCCGAGCAAGAGGACATCGTGAAGCTGTACAACGACAAACAGCCCATTTTTGAGAAATTTAACGTAGCCAAACAGATAAAGGGCTCCTTTGGCAAGGTGGTGACCGTGAAAAACGGTGTCTATCTGATTATCGAACACACCGAAGCCATGCATGTGATTGATGTGAACAGCGGCAATCGCGTGAAAGCCAACCAGACTCCTGAGGAGAACGCCCTGAACACCAATATGATAGCGGCTGCGGAAATAGCCCGCCAACTCCGACTCCGGGATATGGGCGGCATCATCACCATTGACTTTGTTGACCTGCACGATCCCAAGAACAAGGCGACGCTCAACAAGGCCATGGCGGATTTCATGCACAACGACAAGGCAAAACACACCATATTACCCCTTAACAAGTTTGGCCTGATGCAAATCACACGCCAGCGTGTGCGCCAGGCCACCATTATAGAAACCACCGAACAATGTCCTACCTGTAAGGGAACGGGCAAGATAAAACCCCCAATTCTCATCGAGGATGAAATCAACAATACCTTGGAGTTTCTATTTGACAAGCAACAGGAATCCAAGATTACCATCATGGTGCATCCATTTGTGTATGCTTTTCTAAAACAAGGATTTCCATCTATTTTACTAAAGTGGAGGTTTAAGTATAAAAAGCGTATCCGACTGGTTTCGAACCAGAGTTACCATCTGATGGAACACCGATTCTTTAATGGGAAAATGGACGAGATTATATTGTGGAACGAACCCCTGAACAACTAATATGGACATACCCGCAGAACTGTTAGCCAAACTGGAACGCTATTGCGCCTATCAGGAGCGCAGTGAGGCGGAAGTGCGCAAAAAAATGGGCACTTTGGCCGTTCCCGTGGCCATGGCCGATGAGATTGTGAAGGAGTTGAAGGCGTGTGACTTCCTGAATGAGACCCGTTTTGCGGAGACCTATGTGCGCAGCAAACTCAAGGAGAAATGGGGAAAACTCAAAATCCGCCAAGGACTCTACCAGAAAGGCATCGCAGCCGAGGTGATTCAGGAACAAATGGATCTGATTGACGATGACCAGTATATGGATGTTGTTCGCGACACCATTGAGAAATGGAAACGGCTGAACAGCAAAGACGCCGACAACCGTCCGAAACTCATCCGCCACATGCTGTCCAAAGGGTTCGCCATGGATGATTTCATGTCCTTGTTGAAGTAAACAATTGATTTTTAACGCAAACCAACCTATAATGATTACGGCAGATCAAGTAAGAGACCTTCTAACCAGGCTCGGTGAGCTAAGGAGGTATCTTTGACATCGATGGGAAGTTGTCAGAGATAGAACAGAAAGAGAAAATAACGCTCCAAGACGGTTTCTGGGATGACCCGAAGGCGGCAGAGAAGCTCATGCGAGAAATCAGCAATGTGAAGGCATGGGTGAACGATTATACGAAAGCGGGGGAACTAGTTGAGGAAGTGTCGGTTACCAATGACTTTTTCAGTACAGGTGACGCCACCGAGGCGGAACTGGATGCGGCGTATGCAGCTGCCTTGAAAGCCGTGGAGAATCTGGAATTCCGCAATATGATGCGCGACGAGGAGGACTCGCTGAATGCGGTCATCAACATCAATTCCGGTGCCGGTGGCACCGAGAGCTGCGACTGGGCGGAAATGCTCTTGCGTATGTACATGCGCTGGGCCGAGCGGAACAATTACTCGGTCAAACTCCTCGACCGTCAGGATGGCGATGTGGTGGGGCTGAAGTCCGCTTCCATCGAGATTGAGGGCTCATACGCTTTCGGCTATCTCAAAAGTGAGATCGGCGTGCACCGGTTGGTCCGTCTTTCCCCATTTGACGCTGCAAACCGCCGGCACACAACCTTTGCCTCCGTATTTGCCTATCCGATCATCAACGATGACATTGTGATAGAAATTAATCCCGCCGACATCAGTTGGGACACCTACCGTTCGAGCGGCCACGGCGGACAGAATGTGAACAAGGTGGAGACCGCCGTACGCCTGCACCATGAACCCTCCGGCATTGTGGTGGAGTGTCAGGTGACACGCTCGCAGATCCAAAACCGTGAGATGGCCATGCGCATGCTCAAATCACGCCTGTATCAGATTGAATTGGAAAAGAAACGCGAGAAACTGGCGGATATAGAGAGCACGAAGAAGAAAATCGAGTGGGGGAGCCAGATACGCAGCTATGTGATGCACCCCTACAAGATGGTGAAAGACCTCCGCACAGGTTACGAAACCTCCAATGTGAACGCTGTTATGGACGGGGATCTGGACGGTTTTATCAAGGCGTTTCTGATGAGTCGGCAATGACCGCTGAACCGCAGGAAACTTGCTGCCAAAGATGTTGATAATTGGTAACAAGTTTTTTTTATTTGTATGAAAAGCTTGATTATTTTTGCAATACGAAAATTTCAAACCTTAAGTATAAAAATATTAAACAGTTATGAGTTCAGATTATGTATTAGTTTCTGGTCGTGCCAACCCGGAGCTGGCCAAACGAATTGCCGAAAACTTAGGAAAGCCCCTGTTTCCCGTTGATATTCTCCAATTCAAGGACGGGGAAATCCAGGTGTATTTCAACGATACTATCCGTGGCAAGAATGTGTTCATCATCCAACCCACCTTCTCTCCCGCGGACAACATCATTGAACTGCTGATCACGATTGATGCCGCCAAGCGCGCCTCTGCCCGCAACATTGTGGCCGTGATGCCCTATTTCGGTTATGCCCGCCAAGACCGCAAGGACAAACCCAGAACCTCCATCGGTGCCAAGCTGATGAGCAACCTGCTCACCGCCGCCGGCGTTACCCGTATCATCACCATGGACTTGCACGCTGACCAGATCCAGGGATTCATGGAGTTCCCGGTGGACCACCTCTTCGTGTCCAATGTGTTCATCCCTTACATCAAGGAACTGAACCTGCCGAACATCTGTATCGCCTCCCCGGACACGGGTGGTACCAAACGCGCGTCCACTTACGCTAAAGCGCTGGAGTGCGACCTGGCAATCGGTTACAAGCAGCGTGTGAAACAAAACGAAGTGGCAGCCCTGCAAATCATCGGTGATGTGAAAGACAAGAATGTTATTATTGTGGATGACATCATTGACACTGCGGGTACGCTTTGCAAAGCTGCCGCCCGTATCAAGGAAATGGGTGCCGCCAGCGTACGAGCCATGTGTGCTCACGGTCTCTTCTCCGGCAACGCCATTGAGAATATAGAGAACTCTGTTCTGGACGAAGTGATTATCGCTGACACCATCCCGTTGCGCCACGCCTGCGATAAGATCAAGGTTATTTCCGTGGCCAAATTGCTGGCTGAAGTGATCCAGTCTGTGGTGGACGACACTTCCATTTCGTCACATTATTATGTATAACATCTAATGGGGACGTTTGAAACAAACGCCCCCATAATTTTCCAAACAATCAACATCCATACAATGCAAGACCAATCCGAATCCCAACCCCAATTCGGCAAATACGACCTGATTGCGGAACTGTCGAAATGTTTCCCTAATGACAATTCCTCAACCATAGTAGGCATCGGAGATGATGCCTCTGTGATTGACACGGACGGAAACCAAACGGTTTCCTCCACGAAAGTGTTTATTGAGGATGTGCATTTTGATTTGACATACGTCCCTCTTAAACATTTGGGTTACAAGGTTATTACGGTGGCCGTCTCCGACATTCTGGGCATGAATGCCATTCCCACCCAGGTTACCGTGAATGTGGCCGTTTCCAACCGTTTTGATTTGAAGGCCGTGAACGAGCTGCTGGCCGGTATGGAGGCTTGTTGCGAAACCGTGCATGTGGATGTGGTCGGTTTGGATCTTTCCACATCCCGGAAAGACCTGATAATCACGGTGACCGCGATAGGGGAATGCGAACCCGCCCGCTTGGCGACCCGAAAAGGCGCTTCGGAAAACGAGTTGGTGTGCGTTTCGGGCGACTTTGCCGCCGCATACGCCGGTTTGCTGCTGCTGGAGCGTGAGAAGAAAGTGTTTGAGGTGAATCCCTCCACACAACCTGATTTCAGTGGCAAGGACTATCTGTTGCGCCGTCAGCTCATGCCCGAACCGCGGTTGGACATTGTAGAGGCGTTGCGCCGCGAGGACATCCTGCCCACGGCCATGTGCGCAATTCCAGACGGCATTGCCGCTGCCATTATGCAAATCTGCCGCGCTTCCGACAAGGGTTGTGCCGTTTTTGAGGAAAAACTGCCCTTGACCGAACTGGCGTTCACCACGCTGAAAGACCTGGACATCGTGCATACGGTTGCCGCTCTCAATGGAGGTGATGATTACGAGCTTATGTTCACCATCAAACAGGCCGATTTTGAGAAGATCAAGAATGTGGAGAATGTTTCCATTATCGGCTATATCAAAGAGCCGTCGGCGGGATACAAACTCATTACCGGCGACAATGTGCAGGTGGATATTCAAGCGCAAGGATTTAGAAACTAATACTTTATGAACAGCAAAATCGCGTTTCACATCGGTGGAATTCCGATTGGCGGGGATGCGCCTGTAGTGGTGCAGTCGATGACCAATACGGACACCAACGACATAGAGGCATCTGTTGCGCAGTGCAAGCGGATGATTGCCGCCGGAGCGCAGATGGTGCGCCTGACAGTCCCTTCGCTCAAAGAGGTGGAGGCCATGCGCCAAATCAAGGCGCAACTGCGCGCCGAGGGCATTGACACCCCGTTGGTGGCCGATGTGCATTTCAACCCGAATGTGGCGGAAGCCATGGCTGCGGTTGTGGAAAAGGTGCGCATCAATCCGGGTAACTATGTTGATAAGCGCAATTTCTCGCAACTCGACCTTACGGATGACGAGTATGCCGCCTCCGTGGAACGCATGGCGCAGCGCGCCAAACCATTGTTTGAAGTCTGCAAGAAACATGACACCGCCATCCGCTTGGGCATCAATCACGGATCGCTCTGCGACCGCATTGTGAGCCGTTACGGCAACACGCCGAATGCCATGGTGCAATCGGCTTTGGAGTGGATCGACATTTGCGAACGCTTTGATTTCCATAAGGTTGTGATCTCCATGAAATCCAGCAATGTGCAAACTATGATGGAGTCCACCGTAATGCTCAAGAATGAGATGGACAAGCGTGGTTGTTCCTATCCGCTGCATATTGGTGTTACGGAGGCCGGCAACGGTCTGGAAGGGCGCGTGAAGTCGGCCGCTGGCATTGGCGCTTTGCTGTTGATGGGGGTGGGGGACACGGTGCGTGTGTCACTGACCGAGCCGCCGGAGCACGAGACTCCCTTTGCGCACACGCTCTTGAAGGCGGTGGAGACGCTTTCATCTGTGCGTTGCGATGTGCGCGGCGACACGCTCCATTTTTCGGACAACGAACCGGATTTTGACTTATGGATGGCCAAATCCGCCTCTATGGCAGGATACGCCTACTATAACCATCATATCAAGAATCTGGTTTTGGAGAATCCATGTTTCGAAGAAGGTAGGATTCGGGATATGGAAGCCACCATCCTGCAGGCCTGTAGAATCAAGATGAGCAAGACGGAGTTTATCTCCTGTCCCTCTTGCGGTCGCACACAATATGACATCCAATCGGTGCTTTCGGAAGTGAAGGCGCGCTTTTCCAATTATCCTGGACTCAAGATCGGCGTGATGGGCTGCATCGTGAACGGACCCGGCGAGATGGCGGATGCCGATTACGGCATTGTGGGCGCCTCCAACGGTCTCGTGTGCGTGTACGAAGGCAAAAAACGCCTCACGCAGGCCATAGGGCTGGATGAGGCGTTGAAATGTTTGGAGGAATTGATTTCCCAATAAAGTATCTATCTGCGCGGGCGGACGACAGAACCGCCGAAGGCAGGACAGTTGATGGCCGGATGGCAGTCTTCCGAGATGACGCCATAGGTGAGTGTACTGGCGCCGCTAAGATCCACATTCAAACTGGTACAGCAGGTGACATCGGCATTGCTGGCTCCACTCATGTTTCCATGAATGGATGGGGCATTAAAGTGGGCGGCCTCCAGTTTGCTGGCACCACTGATTTCAAGTTCCATATTGCTTTGGCACAAACCATTAAGTATTGCACTGGATGTGCCGGAAAGTTCGATGTCAAGTTCGTCGGTTTCGACATGGCTCTCGCAAGTGGATGCTCCTGAAAGGTCGAAGTCAACATCGTGGGCCACAATATTGCCTTTGAAGAATGACGCGCCAGACAGGTCAATGTCCACCTCAGTCCCGCTGAGATCGCCTTTGAAAGAGGAGGCACCGCTGAGCTCAAGGTCGCAGATGATGGAAACAGGGATAATGGCAGTGGCTTCTCCGTTGTATGAGGTGTGCGGTTTGAAGCCGATATGCAACTTACCGTCTATCACTTTCACCAAAACTTTTTCGTGTGCGAGGTCGCCCACTGTGACGACCACATCTTGCACCTGATCGCTCACCGTCACATGGAAAGCGTTGCTTATATCAAGGCCTGTATAGGTGCCGTTGATGGGATAGTTTCGGGTTGTGGGTGTTCCCCAATCTCTTGTGCATCCGAAAAAAAAGAAGCACACAGATAGCATAATCAATGTCTTTTTCATATTTGTTATTGTTAATTGGTATTGGCGACAAAAATACTAAAAAAACCGAGATGTATTCCTGTCTTCGATGCGGCACTGTATTAGTTGGCAATCCCCGCCGTCACGACATTAAGGATTAATCCATGTCAGTTTGTACCACAAGGCCTCCAACGGACCACGGGTGTGCTTTTTGAACCAAAAACGGCAGAAAAAGTACTGTCCGACAACCAGCGCGAGGCCGATAAGCACGGAATATGTGGTGCCAAGGATGCGATAACAGGCGAAACCGTAACCATAGAATATGAAACAACCTATTCGAAAAATGTGCCGTGTTCGTGCATGCTCAGTGTGTTTCCATATATTTCAATTTGTATTCATCTATCAAGGTGAAACGCTCAGCGACCTTTCTATCGGTGGTCATCCCATCAACGAAGTGGAGTTGCCGCAGAAGGTCAATCCAGTGGGATTGGATGTGTATCTGCGTACGAACCAGTCGAAAAACACGATGACCATGGAATTGCAGTGCAATGATCAGTGGATTGGAGCGGAAGCGAAACAACGCATGGCAGAGTGGTACACCGAATGCCTCCGCAGTCTGATGACGGCGCGCACCATCGGCGAGGTCCTCTGTCCAGTGCCTGAAGAAGACAGGTTTTAATAGAAAAAAGAAAAATAAATATTTAAAAACGATGAATAATATAAAGCTCTCGGTTATAATACCGGTGTATAATGCGGAAAAGTATCTGCGCGAAACATTGGATTCGTTGTTAAGTCAGACGATGAAAGATTTCGAGGTGCTGCTGATAGACGATGGCAGTCAGAACTCCTCGCCTGCCATTTGCGATGAGGCGGCGCGTGTCCGTTTTGCTGAGAATGGCACCTTCAATGCGTTTAAGACCGAGTATTTTACCCAAAGCCGCATCGACCATGTTTTCGTGTCGCCTGCCACCCAGGTGGAGGCATACGGAATCCTCACCAACAGCTATTGGACGGAGAACGATGCTTCAGGCAAGTCGTTGAAATCGGCCGATGCGCCGCAGGAAATCTCGTTCGACACCTATACCCGAAAGAATCCTTCCGACCACTATCCGGTGTTCGTCAGAATCGTTTTTTAAGTGAAGAATGATGGTCAATACATTACTTTCGCCTCAAACTGATAAGCGCCGCCACGGCTTCCACCAGTCCGAGCACAAAATAAAGGTTGCTGATAGCGTTGAAGCCCCACACCCACCATTCAAGGACAATCCAGAGCATCAGGATGATGCCACAGGCGAGGACTGTCCAGTGTGCGAGCGGGAGTTTTTTGAACAGGAGGATTGCTGCCGCAATCTGGGGGAGCCCGTTCAGGGCCAGTAGCACGAAGCCCGAGGGAATAAAGTTGCGGAAGAAGATGTCCGGCCAGGGCATCTTCGCACGCAGCAGCTCTAACAACGGCTCGCCGCCCCACGCAACGCCCGTAGGGTCAATCCACATCATCACGGCACCGCCTACTGCGCCGATGCCGATGAAAAGGGTTAGGAATTTTTCGAGTTTGAGCATCATAACACCGATGCGATTTTGCGGATTTTAGCAAGACGGGCTTTGAAAGACTTGTTTCGTTCCGCCATCTGCATATCGTATTCCGACTGCATACGGATAAATGTCCCAGCATCCAGGTCAAGTGCCTTCCCGATTAGTAGGGCATATTCAATGGTGACTGGGCGTTTCCCATTTAGAACCTCATTAATCACGGAATAAGCGATACCTGTCGCCTCAGATAGTTGCCGTTGCGTAATGCCACGATATTCAATCTCATCCTTTATAATATCGCCCGGATGTGTTGGAATAAACGGCGTTAAATTATTGGCAATCATATTGTCCGGTACTCCTGCTATATGTTTCATAATCCTATTTGTAATGGTTTGACAATTCTATTATATTACAGATGGTTGCAATTTGCTGGTTGTCAACTGCAGACTCTGTGAATTCAATCCTATATTTGTCATTTACTCTCACAGAGGAAATTCCTTTTTTGTCGCCAATAAGATGTTCGTAATGCAATCCTTTAAAACGAGTAAGTTCAAACACATTATTTGCATTCTTCATTATATTCACTACTTTAACATACCTCGCCACCACATCAGGCTGGAAGCGATGTTTCTTGCTCGTTGAATGTCCGTTAATGTACAATTCCTGCAGATATTCCTTATCAAATGATACAATCATAATCGACTGCAAAGATACATCTTTTATTCGTATCTTCGCAAAATTGAGAATTTTTCCCATCTCCTCCCTATTGTCACATTCGGCAGAGCACCATTCCGTCGCCGACGATAGGAGGTGACGGAAACTCCTTCTTGTCAAATCAAAGTAAGAAATTATCATTAACAGCACAACCCCGCATAAATCCCCGCACCAATCAGGCACGGGATCAGCCCGATAAGCATTCCCCCACAGCGACTGCACGAAGTGGTACTTTTTCTGATGGTAGGCTGCTTCCATGTGCTCGGTGCCGGGCAGGCGCATGGACTTCAGGTTGGCGAAGAGCACCCAATCGAGGAAGAATTCGTGAATTGTGTGGAATTGCGGCGCGTGTGTCGCTTATTTGATCAGATTTCCCAGAATGTCACGGGTGATTTCCCGTGTGATGGTACGTGTGGCTGCGGAGGTGGAGTTCTTGACAATCTTCTCAGCAGCGGATTTTGAGGATTTGGTCTTCTTTCCGGTAACCTTGTCACTGACCACTGTGCCAACGATGGTGCCTACTGTGGCAGTCAGTGCGGTAATAACCGCCTTGATTACTTTGGAAATCATACCGGGCTTTTTCTTCTCGGTCGTCTCCTTGCCGGATTTCTTTTCAACAGCGCCTCCTTTGTCTTCGGATGTGGCCGGAAGGTTCTGCTCTTCAGCTTGTTGCACCAGCATTTCGTAAGCGCTGATATTGTCAATGGGCGTGTCGTACTTGCCGTACACACGGCTGCTCCGGATGATCGTGTTGCGTTGTTCCGGAGTGACGGCTCCGATTTGGGAGAGCGGGAACAGGATCTTGGCGCGTTGCACAATATTCGGCGCACCCTTCTCGTCTAAGAAGCTGACCAGCGCCTCGCCAGTTTCCAGTGTGGAGATGGCCTCTTCGGTCTTGAACTCGGGATTGGGACGGAATGTGTCGGCGGCGGTCTTCACGGCCTTCTGGTCTTTCGGTGTGTAGGCGCGCAGGGCGTGCTGCACGCGGTTGCCCAACTGCCCCAGAATGTTCTCCGGCACATCGTTCGGATATTGGGTGATGAAATAGACTCCCACGCCCTTGCTTCGGATCAGACGGATGACCTGCTCAATCTTGTCGGTCATGGCTTTGGAGGTGTCCTCAAAGAGCATGTGTGCCTCATCAAAGAAGAATACCAACTTAGGCTGATCCAAGTCGCCAACCTCCGGCAGGGTAGAGTAGAGCTCAGAAAGCAGCCACAGCAGGAAGGTGCTGTAGAGTTTGGGCTGGAGCATCAGTTTGTCGGCAGCAAGCACGCTCATCACGCCCTTGCCGTTCTCCACTTGCAGAAAGTCGTGAATGTCGAAACTGGGTTCGCCGAAGAACTGGTTGGCACCCTGACTCTCCAGTTGCAGCAGCGCGCGCTGGATAGCGCCCACACTGGCGGTGGATATGATGCCGTATTGGGTGGTGTATTCCTTGGCGTGCTTGGCCACATAGTCGAGCATGGCGCGCAGGTCCTTCATGTCAAGGATGAGCAACCCGCGGTCATCGGCGATGCGGAACACGATGTTGAGCACGCCGTCCTGCGTCTCGTTGAGCCCGAGCAGGCGCGACAGCAGTTGCGGGCCCATCTGCGAGATGGTGGCGCGGATAGGATGCCCTTGCTCGCCGTAAACATCATAAAAACGCACGGGACACGGCTGGAACTGCGGGTTCTCGATGCCGAACTCGGGCAGTCGTTTCTCAATAAAGCCGCTCATCTGGCCCGTTTGGCTGATACCGGAGAGGTCGCCCTTCATGTCGGCCATGAAGCAGGGCACGCCTGCCTGTGAGAAACTTTCGGCCATCACCTGCAGCGTGACGGTCTTGCCTGTGCCCGTTGCACCGGCGATGAGTCCGTGGCGGTTGGCCATTTTACCTTGTATGCTGAGCGCTCCTTCGGCGCAATGGGCGATATACAGCCCGCGTTCGTTGTCGTACATGTGTGTCGTTTTTATTGTTTCTGCAAAAGTAGTAATTTTTTAGAAAACATAATAGGGAATCGGAAAGAAAATGCGGCTGTACCAGAGAACCATTAGACTTTTCTAATCAGTTTTGAGTATTCAACAATCCCAATTACCGCAAATATGGGAGGTTTCAATCGTTATGCGGCTTCTATTTTTGCATTGTCAAAAAAAGGATACTTATTAACTAAATATAATGTTGTATGAAGAAAAAAATTACGCTTAGAAAAGTTATTCTGTTTGCGGCCTTTCTGATGCCGCTTCTGGCGCTTCGCGCGCAAATCAATTACTCCGACACCATTGATGACGGATATTACTCCTATCCTTCCACTATGAGCGCATTGCCGGGGTTCTACGGCTACCACCTGTCTGCCGCTTTGTATGATGCCTCTGAGATAAACCACGCGGCGGGGGTCGTGCAGTCACTTTCGTATCATATCACTTATGGGAATACCTTTTATTGGATGGATCAGAGGGTTAAAATCTATCTGATGGAAACCACCGACAGCATATTGGATTTGTCGATGACTTGGAACCAACTGACTGCCAATGCGATGTTGGTGTACGATTCGACCGATTATGATCTCCAATATGATGACTACTGGAAGGAATTCCTCTTCACGCAGCCATTCCCTTATCATGGCGGAAATTTAGTGGTACTGGTTGAAGGTTACGGGTGCAGTGCGACAGGGAGTGTGGATTGCGAAACCAGCATCATGTGCAACGAGGGCTCAGCCTGCAATTGCTGGAACCGTATGCAGGACAACACCTCGCTTTCCTTTACGACGGTGATGGCGTCCATGCCTGCCGGTGTTCATGGCAACAACTCTGACCGCGCGGATGTCTTCTTCACATTCAACTCGAATGCGGACACTTGTACGCTTTCTCTACCATACGCTGAGAATTTTGAAAATTATCCGGGTTTCTATACCGATATTCCAAATTGCTGGAATACAATATCTTCCTATCCTACGGCATACAATACCTATTACCCGATCATCAATCCGGGTTCTTCCTCCGATTCCCAATCCATGATGTTCATGATTGAAGGAAACGCCTCGGAGTTCGCCATCCTGCCCTCTATTCCCGCCCAAACCGCTATGCAGGATGTGATGATGACCTTCCGCTATAAATCCACGGTGGCGCAGTCCAATGTCACCTATTTGGTGGTAGGCGTGATGTCGGATCCTGCCGACACATCCACATTTGTGCCGGTCGCCTCCGTTACCAAAGTGAACAGTACGGCAGGTTGGGAAGATAAGGAAATCAATTTCGCCACTTACACGGGAACGGGCAAACATATCGCATTCTGTCTGTCTGGGCGAAACACCACAGCTATGTTTCCGAGTTGTTTCGTGGACGATGTGGCCGTTTTCGAGGCACCCGACTGCGTGGCGCCTGTAAACATTGCCAGTACAGTCGGCCAAAATGGTGTGACGGTGACATGGCAGGCCAACAACAATGCCAATGGCGTTCGTCTCTATTACAAATCCTTTGCCGACACCTCGTATGTGTCAGTGGAAGTGCTCCAAGACACTTTCTATTCTTTCCAATCCTTATCAGATGGTATGATTTACCAATACTATTTGACAACACTATGTGATTCTTCCAATGAGTCAGCGGCTTCTCAAATTTATTCATTTACAACACCTTGCAATGTGGTTTCCGTTTATCCTTGGAGTGATGGTTTTGAAAATGGCGCCGCCTGCTGGTCATTCGAATCGTCAGTGTCTGGTCAAAATTGGACGCTCGTAACGCAAGGCGACAATCCCGCTTGCCTGCCGCATAGTGGCTCTTACATGATGAAAATGAATAATTATACGCTGTCGGCGGGCAATTGGTGCGCACTGATTTCACCCGCTTTTGATATGACCCAAGACATGATGCTTTCCTATTTTTACCACTCCTATAGTTTTCAAATGTATGATGATTCGGTGGAGGTATATTACAATGACCAACCCAATCTCGCTAATGCCACATTGTTAAAGACATTCCATGGGAACCAGTATCAGGAAGTATGGAATAAAGACACCGTAATGGTTCCAGCACCTGCCAATGGCGGTGTGCGCTATGTTATCTTCAAGGCCATTTCCGACTATGGATTCAACATCTTCTTGGATGACATATCCATGTCACCCATAACGCCGGATACGGGAATGGTTTATGTTTTGATAGATACGGCAATTTGCGATGGGGAGAGCGTGGATTTATATGGCGGTTCTTATGGAACTGCAGGTGTTTACGAGATTGAGTCGGCTGACAGTGTCATCTCGTTGAATTTGATCGTGAATCCTACCTACACAATTGTTCTCCATGATACAATACAGGAAGGGGAGACCTATACGCAATATGGGTTCAACGAGAATTCAGCGGGCACTTATTATCAGAATTTGACTACGGAAGCGGGTTGTGACAGCACTGTGGTGTTGAATCTTACGGTCATTGTTGGAATTGAGTTGAATGAACCGTTGGAGATGTCTGTATATCCGAATCCCGCAACGCAGTATATATTTTTGAGTGTGAATGGATTGGAAGAAGATGTTCAAGTGGAATTGTTGGACCTTGCGGGGCAGTGTGTGCGTCGGAGTGTTATACGGAAAGGAACTACCGAATTGTGGATTGAGCGTGGCAATCTTTCAAATGGTGTGTATCTGCTCAATCTGAAGGGTGATGGCGTGCAGCACACCCGAAAAGTGATATTTATGTAGGATTTTTGATGTATTATAGTGCAGGCTCCGTCAAGGCGGGGCCTTTTTTGTTGTCTTAAGGTAAGAACTGCTTGTTTTTTTTGAAATAAAATGATGTGATTGAATTATTGAAAAAATGCTATTTTTGCATTAACAAACAATAAAACAATCATACTATGTCAAAATTCGAATTGATTTCCCTGCCATACGAGGCAAACGCATTGGCCCCTATTATTTCCGAACAAACTATCGGTTTCCACCACGGCAAACACCTGCAAGGGTATGTCAACAACCTGAACGCCGCCATCGAAGGCACTCCGTTTTCGGAGATGGCGCTGGAAGACATCATTAAGAAGGCCTCCGGCGGCATGCTCAACAACGCCGGTCAGATTCTGAACCACAACCTCTATTTCCTGCAATTCCGAAGCCCTGTTGCGGACAACAAACCCACAGGCAAACTCGCTGCTGCCATTGATGCGCAGTTCGGCTCATTTGAGGCGTTTCAGAAAGAGTTTGTGCAAGCAGGCGCCACTTTGTTCGGTTCCGGTTGGGTGTGGCTTTCCGCCGACGCGGAAGGCAAACTGGTCATCACACAGGAAACAAACGCCGCCAATCCCGTGCAAAAGGGACTGAAACCGCTGCTCACGTTTGATGTCTGGGAGCATGCGTACTATCTGGATTACCAGAACCGCCGCCCTGACCATCTCAATGCTTTATGGCAGATTGTGGATTGGGAAGTGGTGGAAGGAAGATTGTAGGGTTAGAATGCCTGATATAGGAAAAACATGCGACAATAATGCTGAATCAATAGTCTAACTATTTGATTCTTCATTCTTTTCGTTTAACAACTGATCAATCTTCTTTTCAATTGTGGTGAGTCTTTCTTTCACATCATCGTTGTTGTCGGCAACCATGGCGTCCACAAACACAGAGTTGATGAAAGACATGCCAATGATGCCGCCCATAATCAACAGCAGGCAAAAGTAGAGTCGTACCATGAACCCCCAGAATGGTGATGTGGCCGCCGCAATGGTGTCGGGAATGTCGTACCAGCCATCAATTGTGCAGAATCGGAAGATGGAGTAGATGGATTCCAACGGGGAGGAGAAGTATTCGGGGGCGATATCCTTGAACAGACTGCAGTTGATTAGTCCGAAAATGACAATTATGACGAAAAAAGCGAGCAGGATGGCGTACGATTCGCGCAGCGCCAGATTGAAACCTTTGATAATTTGACCGAAGTTAGGGAAGAAATGCAGCATCCGGAAGAAACGCAGCACTCGCAGCACTCGTAGGACAAGCAGTATGGACAAATCCATCAGTCCTGTGGGGATAAACAGTTCCACCAACGACGGCAACGATAGTATGACCAGGATACCATCCAGGCAATTCCACCCTGATGACCAGTATCCTTTAAATCCTAACTCTTTGAGCTTGATGATCATCTCAAACAGAAACACGAAGGTGCATAGGTAATCTATTATAGTGATGACAGGATGCGTTATTCCGCTCGCTTGCAAATAGATAACTACGGCATTCAACAGAATAATGCCAAGGATGAATTTCTCGTTGAGAAAAAGATTTTTCAAATGCTTCATAGAACTGTTTGTTTTGAGGCGCAAAAATAAAAAAAAGGCAACAATCGTATGAATCGCGATTCCGTGTTTTTTATTATTTTTGTACCCTTGAATAATCAAAAGACATTGGACCAGAATAAAGAGTGATTATGTCAAAACGCGTGTTAATGGCCATGAGCGGCGGAATCGACAGCAGTGTTTCCGCCCTGCTACTGCAAGAGCAAAGTTATGAGTTGGTTGGGGCCACTTTCCGGACCTTCGACTACATCAAGGAGTCGTGCCTGGCCAAAGAGAAGGGCTGCTGCTCGGTGGAGAGCATCATGGAGGCCAAGCATTTCGCTGAATCCATCGGCGTGGAGCACCATATCCTCGATTTCCGACAGCTGTTCCGAGACCATGTGATCGCCAATTTCGTGCAGGAGTACAAACTCGGCCGCACGCCCAACCCATGCGTGCTCTGCAACTCGCACATCAAGTGGGGCGTGCTGCTCAAAGCCGCTGACGAGCTGGGTTGCGACTATATTGCTACGGGGCACTACGCGCGCATCGCGCAACACCATGGGCACTATTACCTGCAAACCGCCGCCGATGAGCACAAGGACCAGACCTATTTCCTCTGGATGCTGACGGAAGAGAACCTCCGGCGCACGATTTTTCCTTTGGGCGGTTATACCAAACCCGAAGTGCGCCGACTGGCCCAGGAACGCCACTTTGAGAAACTGGCCAAGAAAAGCGAGTCGCAGGAAATCTGCTTTATTCCCGACAACGACTACCGCACATTCCTGACACAGCATGGCTGCGAAATCACACCAGGCAATTTCATTGATTCAGAAGGACATAAATTGGGACAACACCAAGGTTGCTATAATTTCACCATCGGGCAACGGAAAGGCATCGGATTGGCATTCGGCACTCCCAAATATGTGACCCAAATAAACACCGCCACCAATGAGGTCACATTGGGCGACCGCGACGACCTGTTCTGCAATAATGTGTTCGCCTCTGATGTGCGCTTGCGCGATGTGGAGTGGCTGCGTGAGTCACCAGAAGTCATGGCGCGCATACGCTACAAGTCACCCGCGTCAGAGGCCAAATTGGTGTTGGAAGATGACTTCGAGGAAACCCATCGAATGCATTTGCATTTTCACAAACCGGTTTGGGGCGTCACCCCCGGACAATCCGTGGTACTTTACAAGGATGGCATGGTAGTGGGGGGCGGATTGATATGTTAAGATAAAGAGACGGAATGCGTTTTCTCTCTCTGGCGTAGTTTTACTCCATTAGGGCTTTTTCGACTGCTTCTTCCAGTTCTTCCCCACGGAAGTTGCCAATAATATTACCGTTCCGATCTATGAGGAAAATATAGGGGACACCTTTGATTCCATATAATAAAACAGAATTGTTTTTGTCTGTATCCACCAGTTGAGGATATGGGATATTCAGTTCTTCGGATGCTTTTTGGTGGTCGGATGTTCTGTCCAAAACATCAATGCCAATCACCACCAATCCTTTTTCTGCATATTTCTGATGTAATGGTTTCAGCGTTTCCTGAATTTCTTCCCGGCACGGTCCGCACCAGGAAGCCCAGAAATCCAAAACGGCAACGTTCCCTTCGATAAGACTGCTTAAAGTAACGGTTTTTCCCGTTGCATACTCTTCAGCTTCAAAGTCTCGGAAGTGTTGGCCTTTTGACACAGCCACTTGAGCCTTTAGCATCGTAATCTTTCGGTTCAGCGGCGGGAAATTTCTCACTTCTGGAACTGTGGAGTCAAATGTTGAGAACAGTCGGAGAATGCCAGGAGTAGGTACATCATCATACAACGAGATGTCTTGTGTCACAATATCCGAAATGGTCAGCAGAATATGGGCAGCGGTCGGGTTTCCCACATTGTCCGCATATAAGTCCCATCCAATAGAATCAACCAGCTGCTTCATCAGATTGTTACAATTGTAGTAAAGGTTTTTCAGGGAATCAAAAACAGGTCCTTGCTCTGTTGCCATCATTTTATAGGATATCTCGCGTCGCGTAAGCATCATTCTTCGATGTTGTTGGTATAGTTTGTTGAGTTGCTCCGTAGGTTTGTTCCCCGTTACTTCCCATGCGTCAATGTCAGCAGTCATGGCACTTCCAGGCATCACCAGCATTGGGATATCCACACTTCTGTCGCTGGCGTATAGGTTGATCATAGTTGCCGTGTCGGTGTGTCCGTAAAGCTGGAAACTGCCGTCTTTAACCACAGCAGAATCTATCATCTGGTATGAGGCGTCGTATAAGCTAATCGTTACGCCTTCTTTGTTCGTTGCTAATCCTGTAACAAAGAAATTTGCGTCTTGCGCTGCAGCGGTCAATCCAAGAACCAATCCCGTGGCTATAGTGCAAACAATTTTGGCAAGGTTTTCCATAAAAACAAATAGATATCTACCAGTTCACTATTTTCCGCAAAACCGTCCCTTCTTTCGTCTCGCTGACAAGCAGGAAGACGCCTTTTGACGGCAGTCTAACTTCCATAGTTTCCTTATTCGGTGTGGCTTCCCATACCAATGCTCCCTCGAGTGTGTAGAGGCGCACAACTATGGGCAACTTGTCACCAAATTGCATGGTGCACTGTCCGTGCGCCGGATTGGGGTAAATCAGCAGGTTGTTATGGCTATATTGCTGTATTCCAGTGCTATCATCAGGTATGACGGGAGGCACCAGGGTGTCGGTATGGAAGGTGATCATAGACCATTCGCCTGCTAACGCACTATCGCACACACAGCGCACATAGATGTCGTAATAGGTGTCGGGCTGCAGGTCGGAAAGGTGAAGGAAACTCTCGCTGACACCGACTGTGGTTCCGTTTCCCTGTGCGAATCCTTGAACGCCGTATTCCGCTTCAAACTGGATAGGGTCACCCTCAAAACCCCAACCAATGGTGGCATGCATGGTGTCCACTTCTATGACATGCAAATTGAGAACGGCACTGCAAGTGTCAATGGGTGCCTCCGTTCGCTGCGCCCAAAGTTGCAGGTTGTCAAGATAGAGGGCTGAACCCTGCTGTGGGGAAGTGTTGGCTGAGGAGAATAGGAAAATCACCAGTGAATCGGCCTCAATGTATGTGGAGGAGGGATTGATGTCGGAGAGTGGGGTGTAGGTTATTTCAAAAGGAATATAAGCGGAAGTGTCGGTCAAGGCGATGGTGTAGCCAGCGCCCACCACCTCGCGCTGGTGCGTGGTGGTGTTGTATTTGGTGCCCAGCATCATAATGCCGCCATTGTCGCCACTTGTGGCAGAAGTGTATTTGTAATGTCCGGTCAGCCGGGTTGGAACCGCCCCATTCAAGTCAAGTCCACCATTAATCAAAGTGTTGATATCCACATTGTTGAAGACGGACATCAGTTGCGACATGCTACCCAGATGAGTGGTCAAATCCTCCATGAAGGGCAGCAACGCATCAATATCGACAACACCGGTAGATAACACCGTGGGGAAAACCGTGGATGTTAGCATCGGATCCAGTGAGGATTGGGCAAGGCCATATACGGTGGAGTTGATGATGTCAGACAGCATGAAACTCTGCAGTTTGAGCGCATGTGCGCCGTTTGGCACAGTGCCGGTCTCATCTGATAACTTCATTAATGGAAGATTGGTGTTCACATTGACATTCATGCCACTGTATGTGATGTTTTCATTTACAGGATAGGTCGGATAGTCCCAGTTCGTAGGATATGTGTAACTGCTGTAAACGGGTAAGGAAAAGAATAAAACGGTCACACTGTACCCGTTGCCGGTTGACCAGTTTTCAAAACTGCCGTTAGGAATGGCGATGGAACTGTCCTGCACTTGTGCTGTCGTCCTTAATGAAAAAAGTACAACCGTGGATAAAATCAATAAAATAATACGTTTCATTTTGAAAATTATTAAGGTGGGAAATGGTTACATCAGCACCAAACACGCTATTTGCCAGCGGTTTGGGACAAAATCGAAATAATAGAGAGGTGCGCCCCAGCGGTCTTTCTGACGAAGTGTTTGACCATCAAGATAGTAGAGAGGGGTGCCCCAGCGATCCTTTTGCCGTATGGTGAGACCGTCAAAATAGAGCAATGGCTCGCCCCAGCGGTCCTTCAGGCGCACGGTCTCCCCATCGATATAAATCAAAGGTTGCCCCCAGCGGTCTTTCAAACGCACCTGCTGCGTGGAGGCATCGTACCATAGCAATTGTTCTCCCCAACGGTCTCCCATGCGTATGGTATTGTTCTCCATATAGAAAAGTTTCGCGCCCCAGCGGTCTTTCTGATAAACGGTCTGGGCTTGCGCGGTCATCATCACAATGGTGAGAAAGGCAACAACAGCCATGGCGGCTCTTGTAGTGCCACTCACAACAGCAAATGCGGAACTATGAGTGTTTTTCTCCTTGAAAATAATCATCTGTACATCATTTATCTCGGCAAAAATATAAATTTCAATGAGATAATGAAATATTTTGCACAAAAAAAACCGCACCATAAGGATGCGGTTTTTTGTGGTTGTACAGATGTCAGAAGATTATCCGATGGTGATGGTACGGGCGAGTTTGGGCTCCTCTTTCTGCACTCTCGGCAGGGTGATGGTGAGGATTCCGTGCTCCACTTTGGCCTCGATATGGTCCTTGTCAACATCCTCGGGCAGTGTGTAAATCTGCTCGTAGTTCGTGTAGGAGAACTCGCGGCGCAGATAGTGGTGCTTTTTCTCCTCTTCCTTGTGTTCCATCTTGTTCTCGATGGCGACATTCAAATTGCCTTCGTCGTTGATACTCACGCGGCAGTATTCCTTCTTGATGCCGGGAGCGGCCACTTCCATCGTGTAGGCCTTTTCGTCTTCTCTAACATTCACGGCCGGAGCTGTGGTGTTGGTACGCGGCATGATGTCGCTGTTCAAGAAATCTTCAAACATGGTCGGAAACCAACTGTTTTTAAACATTACTGGTAGCATAATTAACTCCTTTCTTTTATTGTTAGACTTTTATTTTTTTTCGTTTCTGTCCGCCTTTGCTCTCGCATCGGCGACGCTACCTATAATGCAAAGCATATGCCAGCCCGTTTTTCGTGCCAAAAACCGGCAAAAGTGGACAAAATGTCCGTTTTTAGTGACGAAATGGCGGGATTTGTGACAAAATTTCGTTTATTTCTCCATCCACCGCTTGTAAATCGTATGGGCGGCCTCGAAGGTTGAACACGGTGCACCCAAAAATCTCGACAATTCACTTTTCAGTTTCAGCGGTTCGACGGGATATTTCGTGTGGCTTTCGGTCCAGGCGTGTTCGAACTTGGAGAGTTCCTCGCCGAAGGCCTTCTCGTCGAACTCTTTGCCCTCTTTCACGGCCTTTATGACCGCCTCGAAGAAGAGGTTCCAGCGTTTGGCGTAGTAGTCGCCGACGAGTCCGCCCCACATCCGGTTGGCGTAGTCGTTGAGCACGGGACCGCCCCAGACGGTGAGCAGCGTGCGCGCCTGTCGTTCGTAGTAGTCTTTCTCTTCCTCGGTGGTGCCCCACTCGCGGGCTGCCTCAATCCACGGTCCCAGCATAAAAGCAGGATGGGTATTGAGCAGGGCATCCACATCCGCGAACAGCTGGTTGGCAATCTTTACCTGCCGTTTCATCTCCTTGATATCACGATTTTTGTACGCCACGGTGAAGTCGTTGCGAATGTCCATGAAGTGGTTGCCCATCCACTGCGAGAAGAGGTTGACTATATCGTAATTATAAGAATCTTTATATTTACCCTCCCAATTCGTGCCGACATATCCTTGACAGGGCTCAAAAATGAGTGTTGCCACAAATGACTCGCAAATCCTTTTAAGCGTGTCATTATTATAAGAATAGTAGGGTTTGGTATAGTAGGTACCGTGCTCTTCTAACGAAGGTCGCGCCACTAACTGCGTGCCAAGCCCGTAAAACGACCAGTCTTTATAGATGCTGTCGTTCAGCAGTTGCCACTTGCTGCTATGGTGATACGATCTAGTCCGCACCTTACACCAATCTTCAACCCATTGATGCACATCGGGTTGCAGGTTCCAAACGCGGTCGAAGAGGTACTCGTAGATTTGCGGACTCACGTCAAAGGACTCCAATGTGGAGCCTATGCCGGTCATGTTGGGTCCGGCCTCCTTCAACGCGGCATCCAGTTTCTTCTCCAGCTCGTTGATGTTGCCCACCAACATGGTGTTGCCGCCGAAGTTGCCGAGGTAGCACCAGATGAAGGGCTGTCCGTAGAAGCCCTCGGTGGTGCGCCACACCTCCGTCTTCTCGCAGAAGTAGTCGAGCAGCACGAGCTTGTCCTGCGGAACAGCGGTAAGGTAGGCGCGGAGCCGTTCGGGCGTCCACGACTTGCGTTTGTAGTAGAAGACCCAGGTCATCTGGAGCCAGCGGGCGGCGGGGTCGCTCTGCTGCAGCGAGGTGTAGATGTTTTGAGATACTTTGGCGAGGTAATCAGGTTCCCAGCTGGGCGGATCCATCTCGTTGAAGGGATCCACGCCGTAGATGTGGTCGGTGCCGAAGATGGCGATTTCCTTCTCCATGAACGACTTCTGGATTTTGGCGAAGAGCGGGTCGGAGGAGTTGAGGAAGTGGGTGGGCTCGAAACCGCACCACGCGCTCAGCTGCTGGATGTCGGCCTCGGGGTGCATCTCGGCGAACCGTTTGGGCACATGTCCGGCGAAGGCGGGCAGCACCGGCGTCATGTTGAACTCGCGCTCGCGGGCGACGATCTGCTGCTGCAGTTCCTTCTGTCCAACTATCCATGACATCGGCAGCGGGCCGCCGAAGCCGTCGAGGTTGGCCATGCGGTGCCACGGCAGGTGCGCCGGACCGGAGAAATAGCTGCGGATTTCCTCGTCGGTCATCCCGAACTCTTTCCACACCTCGTACCAGACGGCTTCCTGTCCGGTGATGGCGAGCGGCATGTTGATGCCGTTCAGCGCCATCCAGTCGATGAACCGCTCCCACTGCGGCCATTTCCACCACGGCATCGTGTAACCGTAGGTGCAGTAGTTCAGGAAGAAACGGTCGCGCACGAGGGCCTCCTTGCGGATGGTTTTGGAAGGGGTCGGAAACAAGACAGGTAGTTCGATAGGTTCGCACAGCAGCCATGAGACATGCACGCCCGCGATGTGCTTGAGGTAGTAGTTCAGTCCCACCGCTAAGGAGTTGTCGTTGTTGCCGGTGATACGGATGTGTTGGTCGTATGCGGCTTCAACCTGAAAAAAGTCTATTGTATCGGGTTGACACACAAAGATAAAGCAGGTGTCTTTGTCACCGAGGATACGGTGCGCCAGGCCGTTGATGGGGCGTTTGGGACCGTCGTGCCCGGCGGTCAGCGATAAGGTACAGAGGCAAAAAGCAAAGAGTATGATTTTTCGCATAAGGATTCGTTTATTTTTAGAATGATACGGCAAAAGTATAATTTTTATTTAAGTCGGTTGCAACTCTCTTTATATGTATTGTATTTGTTGTATCTTTGCACACCATTTATTAACTAAATATTATACAACTATGACAACAATTTTAGAAGTGGAAAACAGAATTATCACCCTACGAGGCCAGCAGGTGTTATTGGATTCGGATGTGGCGGATTTGTACGGAGTACAGACAAAAGTGGTTAATCAAGCGGTTAGAAACAATCTGGAAAAGTTTCCAGAAGGATACATCTTCGAACTTGATGAAACCGAGAAATCTGAGGTGGTCAAAAATTTTGACCACCTCCAAAAACTTAAATTTTCACCGCAATTTCCTAAAGCATTCACCGAGAAAGGTCTCTACATGTTGGCGACAATTTTGAAGAGTCCAAAGGCGGTGCAGACGACCATTGCCATCGTGGAGGCGTATGCGAAGCTAAAGGAACTCTCACGGGTGATGGCGGAGATTCCGCAGCAAACAGCGGATTCTGCGGAACAGAAGACATTGCTGCAACGAGGCGGCCAGTTGATAGATGATCTGATGACAGATGTGCTTCCCGTCCAAAGCAGCGAGACCTCCTTCGAGCTGAACCTCGCGATGCTGAAGTTTAAGCATTCCGTGAAAAGGGGCACTGATGAAGAGATTGAGAAACTACGGGATGAGAATGCGGAACTGAAACGGAAACTCGGAGATAATTAAATATAAATCAAAAAAAAACGGCGGACGTGTCAGAATCGCCCGCCGTTGCCAATTGTTGTGCTATTGCCTGCACTTGTAGATGTTGATGCCCTCTTCCTCGTTGAGTTGGGCTTCCATGGCCTTGCACTCGTCTTTGTTTGAAGTTTCATCTTCATAAACGGGCGCAAGATGCGCGACGTCCGTCTTCACATAACAATGGCAGCCTACCTTGTTGCAGGAAGTGGAGATTGCAGTCAGCATGAGCACTGCTGATGCGATAGCCAATACTTTTTTCATAATTTTTTCTAAAGACTTCTTTGTTAAAAACAATGGTCATCTGAGATGCTTTATGCGGAAGTCTGTAACACATAGACATTGTCAGATGATTTTTTAAATGGGTTCAGAATGAGAGAGTTAGTCCTGGACCAGTCGGCGTATAACCCAAACGCAACTGCATGGACATGGTGGGTGATGCGTTGAAGCGATTCACAATATGGTTGATGCGAGTCTTGCTTTTTATGGTCAGCACAACAGCGGGCACGATGAATGCGACTGCGGCGATAGAACTGCCTGCACATAAGAACAAACTGCCCATTTGGCTGCGCCAGAGCTTTAAGACGAGTTCGTCGTTGGACAAGAGATAATCTCGATAATTTGCCATTAGCACGAAAGAGGCACAGAACTGGTAAAGACCGATGCCTGCTATCACTCCTGCGGCTCCGCCCGCAACGAAGAGCGGGATGCTGATGTGCTGGTTGCGCTTCGCATGTCGGTATTCCTCGAACTCGGTCGCGGAAAGCAAGCGCGCTAAGTCGGTTTTGTTGAGCCGGTACAATTCGTTTGCTCCCGTGATGTACATGCCGCCCTTCTGATAGTAGAGCCGCCCGACACCCCGGTCATGCAGGAAAATCTCAATCAAATCCTCCTTGCTCATCCCTGTATAGTCTGAAAATGTTTCACTGACATACAGCGTGTCATAGGAGATCTCCTCTTCATAAATGTAAAGTGTGTCCTGCCGGCTCTTTTCCCCGTCCACTTGGGCATCAGCGAAGAAGACGGCTGAAGCAAAGATACAGATCAAAAGCAATCTTTTTAGTATGTTCATTATCATAATGTTACTATTTCGCTGAATCTTGAATCATAATCGTACGGTTGGTTCTACGGATCCTTTTAACCACCACGGGTTGAGATGGCTCTGGCATGGAAGTTGGCACATCGACAGAAATGGGTTCTTCGAGTGTTGTAGGTGCGGAAGAGGATGGGGTAGGGAGCGCTACTGCAGTGTGTCTTTCTAATGACTCGTAAGGTGCCACAGTTCCCGTGTCCATCTCCGCGACAGTGTCTTCCGCAATAGTGACAGACTGTGATTCAGCAATTTCAGGTTGTTTTATCGTGTTGTCTTGCGGAGATAAAAGAAGCAAGATGCCGGCAGTGGTGACAGTCGTACCGGTAGCGGCAACGCCAGCCAGGAACGGCACTTTATGCGCATACATCCACAACTTGGGTGATACTTTATAGGTTGTAGGAAAAGCGTCTTCCCTCAACGGTTGTAGCGGCGCGATGGCAAAATGGCTAAGTTTCGAGCGGCAGTAACCGTCGATAGCGGCATCAGGATGGACATATAATGGCAATAGTATCATAAGCAGATGCTTTTTTTCTTTGGATTTCTTAAACAGTATTGTTTGCAGTTCCTTGCGCGCCCGCATCAGGTGCGATTTGGATGTGTTTGGGGAGATGTCCAGCAGTTCCGCAATCTGCTGATGGGTAAGTCGTTCGAAAACATACAGGTTCAGAACCGTTCGATGATGAGCGGGCAGCTGCGCAATGGCATCCAGAATCTCTTCTTGTGAGAAGTCGGCTTTCCGGATGGCAGCCATCATGTCTTCGGGCGAAGATTCATCATCTTCAGGCGCATCTGTGTCCATCATGGCTATATCATCGTTCAGAGGATGTGTGCGCTCTTCTTCTCTCAGATAGAGCAGCGCTTTGTTGATGGTAATACGCATTAGCCACCCTTCAAAGGAACCGAATCTCCGGAAGGAGTCTGCCTTCTCAATAGCGGTAAGAAAGGCGTCGTGCGCCAAATCCTCGGCAGTTGATCGGTCGAGGACATAGCGGTAGCACACGCCGATCATCTTTTCAATGTTCTTCCTATACGCTCTGGTCCAGAACGATTTCATTCCATTTGTCATACTTGCAATTCAGTGCTTTCCGCGGCAAAACTACAAAAATGCCAGTGTTAAACGGAGTCTCTCCAACTTGTAATTTACTTTTTTCTTGTTTTTTTGTTAGACAATTAATCATTATACATCACTATGATGCAAAAATTCCAAATGGTTGCAGTCGGTTGAGAATTATTTTACACATCTGCGGCACACCATTCCGCGAGACGCAATAGCGTTGAGCGGAAACTACGGCATAACCGGGTCAACTACTATATAAATCGCCTAAAAAATAGTTCCTTTTTCCGTCACCTACCAACTAAAATAAATATACCTTTGCGCACTAAATATGCGCTACTATGAAAAAACTTGCTTTATCGTTGATATTGTGTTTGTTATATGTCGTTTCCATCGCCAATGACGGTGTGTTTTTTGCGGCCGGAAACCAACTTATTCCCATTACCGAGACAGATATCCGGGTGAAAAAGGAGATTCTTACGGTGAACAGGGTCGGGAATCATCTCGAAGTGACCGTTTATTATGAGTTTTTCAACCCCGTAGGAGAGAAAGATCTGCTGGTGGGTTTTGAGGCCCCCGCCGCCTATCCGCCCGAGGAGCGCTATCTGGATGCCTTTCCCAATCAGCCCCACATCCGCAATTTCAAGGTTGTGGTGAACGATATCCCATTGTCGTATGAGATTGCCCATGTGCCCGGTTTTCTCCACAATATGGACGGAACCACGCACAACCAAGCCGATTATTATCAAAATGGACGATTCAACAGCTGGACAAAACAGCAGTGCGCCGACTCGCTGGCCGAGTTTGAGTATATGAGCACCCGCTTTTACTATGTGTATCACTTCAACGCCCATTTCAAGAAAGGATTGAATGTTGTGGTGCACACCTACGAATACGACCTCTCTTATTCCGTGGGTGAAGAGTTTCGCTTTGACTATATCTTAAGCGCCGCCAACCGCTGGGCCAACAACGGCATTGATGATTTCACTCTGAATATCAATCTGGGTGATTATGAGTCTTTTGCGATAACGCCCACCTTTTTCCAAAATTCCGACGAATGGGCTTTTGACGGAAAGGTGCGCAGCAATCCAACAACGGTTTACGGCGACACTATGCTGGCTTTCCATGTCCAAAGCGGCGGAATCCGCTTCCATAAAGCGAATTTCCATCCAAATGGTGAGCTGATTGTGCGAAAACCCAATATAATGGAGCGCCTATGGGGCGGATATACCCGTAGTGGGAGGTTGAAATCCTCTGTTTTAGTGAATGCTTTGCGCTGGCAACAATATAAACTGGAACCCGTAATCGTTAGTAAAGAAAGCGACAAGCCTTTAAAGCTGTCCAAATCCCAGCGTAATATCTTGACGAATGTTCCATACGCATATAGGGGCTATCTGTTTGAAAATAAGAAAATTCAGCAGTTTTTCGAGGCGACAGACTGGTACATTCCCAATCCGGCGTACAAGAAGGATGCCCAATCGCTAACCGACGACGAGCGAAAGTGGTTGCAGCTTTGGGCGAAATAATAATTACTATCTTTGCGGCGTCATAAATACGAATTGCCATGAGAAATAATGGAATGAAATTCTTTTGCCTGCTGGGCGTTTTGTGTTTCCTTTTTACCGCCTGCCACTACGATCCGGCTGTGGATGACCAATATTATCTGAAAAATGGTTTGATTGAACCCATTAAGTTCGTGAATGCAGAGATTCACGACACCGTAACCATAAATCCCGGTGAAAGCGCCTTAGTGTATCATCGTCAGGGCATAGACCACTCATACTTTGCCATGAATACGGAAAAATCTGGCTTTATGGATGAAGGCCCCTATGTTATCATATATTCGGATGGACTTCATGCGGACTATGGTCCTGGGGGCGGGACATTCTATCCAATTCTACCAAAATCACCGGATTTTAAGAAATACTGGAAAATCCTGAAGGACAACAGCCGCCGTCATCGCGATGCGTATGTGGTGGAATATACGGTGGACGAGGAGGATTACCAGTGTGCCGGTAGAATCATGCCGGATGCACCGAATGGTTCCCAAAATTAACCCCTGAATATTCCAGAGAAGAATTTAGATTGGGTGGCAACATTAAACAAACATTCATTTTTACCAGAGATATTCCAAATGAAAAAGAATAAACTATTCGTAATCTTTTTGCTTGCTTTTATGATTACAGGATGTGTTTTTGACGGGGGAAGCAAAAAAAAAATTGTAGGAAACTACTATTTATGGCAGTGGGAAGGAGGACGTTCCTATTATTTGGTTGACAAACATACTTCCCCGAACGGTGGAGGTCTAATCGATGGCACAGTTCAGACTATTGCATGGAGTGATAATTATATATATATCCAAAAGAAACCACTTTTTTCAGGAGAAAAGAAAGGTTGGGTCATTATAGACGTTAAAAATCAAAAAAAAACAAAAACTATTTCAGAACAAGTAATGAGAGAACGACTGTCAGCTAATGGGGATTCAAATATACAGTTTTATTCTGCAGAATCTGCATGGCGGGATTTATGAACAACAAACCTTATCTGTAAAAGTTAGTAGTATGAACCACACCGCCACATGCCAGCTCCGACACTCCCGTTAGCGGAACGGAGGTGTTGAGGCGGGTATGTGGCGGTGAAAATCAATGGCGTTATGGCGCGAAGATTAGTGTTAGAACTTGCTTTGAATGAATTTTTCCCAATAAAAAATGTCTTTGTCTTTTCGTTCCTTAATCCAAGCCTCAACACGATTCGGTCTGTATACCATAAATTCAATCGCATTCGTCATAGTTATATTATAAAGTATGACATTGACCTGCCAACAGTATTGATCGTTGTCCATTAATTCCATCAACTGTGGGATGCTTTCTATAGCATCAGGTTGAGAACAATAAGCTCGAATAAGTGCGTCATCAACAAAAACATAATAAGCAATTTCCCATCCATCTGCTGATTGTGCAATGAGTGAAGGCGCACTGACAGAGAACGTAAAGTCCTCTGGAGAATATGATTTAGCGCGTTCAATCATTGTTGAAAAATCAATTTGACGAGGAGAAAGTGCATTATTATTTGATGGCTGACATTTCACCCGTTGAGAAACCAATAGTAACATAACTGTGAGAAGTGTAAACCGTATTGCCTTGACAAATGTATTAGTCTCTTTCATTTTCGTTTTCGTTTTCGTTATCCTTTTTAGGTTGCATTGAATCATATTGCTTGCTATAGGCTTCAGAGATCTTTACGACTGTTCCATCCTGCAATTTTGTAGTGGCTTTTGAAAACCCATATTGGGTAATTTTGTCTAATAAATCAGCTCTTTCTGTTTCCCCAGCTTGTGCTGATTTAATATCCTCTTTGAACATGTCCGCAAAAGGTGACTGCTGCCCCAATTCGGTTGCAATCAAAACTTGGTTTACCAAAGCTTCGGATTCAATCCTTATTTTCCCCATAACATACTCTTCTTTTGAGATTTCTCCCTTTGAAGCCTTACTCTCAATTTGGATCAATTTCTGCGCATTAGTGGCATTTGTCATTTCCCAAGCCAAGCCTTGTATCATGCCTGTAGTATTAGCTTGATGGTCTATATTAATTTGTTTAGAGGCTGCATTTGTCCAAGTCCCTGCTTTGTCGTTTGTTACAGTAAATTCCACTAACTTGGCTTTGGTTTGCAAAGATGTGAATGTTTGACTTGTTTGAGCTTGTTCGACAGCATCTATTAATTGGTCTGATTGAATGACATCTTGGAGAGGACGATAATTATTTGAAGTCACGTATTCCAATGAATACGGTCCATACGATAATTGACTTGTTTGTGTTATCCACTTTTCAAGTCCCTCCAAATCAATAGCCCGAATAACATCATTCTCCGCAAACGCATACGTGCTGTTCCACGGGAACTTCCCGGCCAGCGGGTCCACACTCCAGAACCGGCCGATTCTTGTGTCATGCATTCGGTACTCGAAGGCGTGCAAAGCCCCTTCTCCAAGCACCTCATTGTCAGCCTCCTGCCCGTTGAAGAAGTACCGATAACCCCCGATAGCGGGACGGGGGGATTTTGGCGGGTATGTGGCGGTGTGGTTCATGGCGCGAAGATAAGGTTATTAAAAATCAAAAATGATTTTTGGAAACTTTTGTTTCATAAAATCCTTGTTGTAATGAGAAAAAGTCGCAATATAATTGTATTTAACAGTTTCACCAGTAAACACGTTTACTTTACATACATCTGGCCTATACTCTTCTCCAGGGCAATCGAAACATCTTTCCCATCCTACAAGAACGACAATGCTGTCGGAGAGCCAATAGCCATCGTCAATGCTTGCTGAGGGACCGAAAAAGAGGATTGGAAGTCTTTGATGATGAGCAATGTCTATGACATATATTTGGATGTCTGTATCCAATACCGCATGTGTTTTAGCACCTTTCTTGTTTAAGATGAGATTATACGAATACAGGTCTAAGGCGTAAAAGCCGTTTGGTGAGTAATATATCTTGTCCCGGTAATCTGAGAAATATTTTTCCGAAATGTCAAATTTTTCCCAATCGGTGGATAGTGATGATTTATAACTACGAACGAGCGCAAAACTGTCTGTTTTCAGTTCTCTTTCCCACGAATTGAGCCATAAGCTGCAATGCTGGTGCAAAGTCTCCTGAAGAGAATCGTCCATCACAGCGATTTCCGAATATGTTTGTGATGTTTGATTATTCTCAATCGATGAAGATGTGGACGGGGGTGTTGAACAATGTGAACTCATCAACATCATAAATAAAAAAGGAATAAATAATTGTCTCATACTACCAGCCTCCCATTGGGTTGTTACCTATTTTTAAATTATCTTGTGGAGTAATCGGGTACATCAATTCGGGCATTTTCAAAGATGGTTGAACAGGCGGACTGGGTTCTTTATTATAAAGGTACTTATAAACACCGAGTGCAATTTCACGCCCTATTTCATCAGCATTTTGAGTCATTAACAAAACATCATTATTGTTGGAAATGAAACCAACTTCAACCAAAACTGAAGCTGTTCCCTTGAATTGATTTAACACGCCCAATTTGTCTCTGGGTTGAAGACCATTATTAAATATCGGGACTATAGACTGTGAAGAGACAATACTTTCTGCAAGTAATTGGCTATTTTCACCATTAATTTTATTATTGGGGTTATAACACACTAGAAAACCGCGTACATCTGGGTTTGTTGTGGAATTAGTGTGGATGCTGACAAACAGATCTGCGTCAAAATCATGGGCAACGCTAATACGATACGAAATCTGTTCTTGGTCAATCGTTAAATCTCCTGTGCGAGTCATCGTTGTTTCTAAACCCCATTCTGAAAGGTGCTTGTTAACACTCTCAGAAATAGAAAGTGTTATGTCCTTTTCATAGAAATCATTTCCTACTGCTCCAGGATCGACTTTGCTGTTTTTTGTTCCTTTTATTCCGTGTCCGGGATCAATGGCCACACGATTGTCGTTGGCATTCACGTCCGCCTCCAATCCCTCCAGTTCTCTCGCCCATGTAGGCATATTCTCCGCAAACGCATACACACTGTTCCACGGGAACTTCCCCGCCAGCGGGTCCACACTCCAGAACCGCCCGATGCGGGTGTCGTGCATGCGGTACTCGAAGGCGTGCATAGCCTCTTCCCCAAGTACCTCATTGTCAGCCTCTTGCCCGTTGAAGAAGTACCGATAACTCCACATGGCGGGAAGAGGGAATTTGGGCGGGTATGTGGCGGTGTGAATCATGGTGCGAAGATAGGAATTTTGAAGATATGAAAAACAACTTTGACAACTTGGAACAACATTTAACTATTTTATAGAGATAGCAACCTGCTGACCGAGCGAAGAATTAGAAATAGGACGTATTGAATCCACTTCAATAGAGTGTGGGTAAAATATGTAATCAATTGTGCAATGATCAAGAATCTTAAATGTCATATAAAATAGGACGTCTGGATTGCCACAGCATTTTGTGATCGCACAACAATTTGTTTTTTTCAGATTAGAGTAGAGTGATTGTACCTTGTGATAATCAATTCCTCTGGATTGTAATTTCTCTTTCTGGTCTTGGGTTATTTCAATGTTGGAATTCCTAATCGGGAATACAAGTTCCGTTTCGTTTTCTGTAGAAAAGAATAGCCGGAACAAAAACTCGTCATCCGATTCGAGAATACTGAAAAGAAGGGTCCCTTGTGACGAACTTGACAAGCAGCAGTTGGCAATTTCCAGAAAGCAGTTTTCAGTTTTCTGAAAATATGGCTCATTATTAATGAAATTTTGTTTGGTTTCTTCATACGATACTCCTCCAATCACATCACGATTTGTGTAAACCATAATTGTCACAAAAGCTAAACTAACGACGAGCAGCAAAGAGAGGACTATAATTATTTGAGAACGTTTCATCTTTCAATCTTTAATTAGGCTCTTATTGTTCTTATTATAGTAGTCAAATCCGCGTTTTATCCATTCATGATCAACAGGATTATCCCCATAAGGGGGCAACAGCTTCGTTGTGGTATAAGATGTAGGTATCATTCCTCCTCGATATTTGACAACTTCCATTCTTGGAGCCCATTCAGCTGGAACTGTAAGCCCGTCTTCTGCCCATTTCTCCATTTCGACTTTTCCAGCTTGTTTAAGCATAAAATTTTCTGGAAATAACCCAAAGGCCTTGCCAACGACGCCAAAATGGAAGTTGTTCAAATCTTCCGCTCTTCCCACCATGCCCTTGAATGAAAAGTGGGTTTCCGGCAAATCGCCGCTTCCTTTAACTCTGTCTTTTCTATGAAAAGCAATACCTATCAAATGATAGCGAATGTTGCTGTTTGGGTTGTCTGGACTCGCATATTTATAATCCCACTCACCATACTGCTTCACTTTATTCCTGAATCCAAAAGGACTCCACGAATGTTTCGCGACAGAAGCATTTTCTTTTAGCAAATTTGCAAACCACGTGTCTGCTTCAATTGTCTTTCCTAACTCCCCGATTTGCCTTAACTTGCCATTCTCATTAATGAAAACGCGCAAATCCTTGTCGTTTTCATCATAATATATTATGTACCCTTTAGCATCAACAACACTGCTGTCCCCTGTCGGATCCGCAAACCACACCGGGTTACCCGCGAAGCACGCATACGGACTTTCATACTCCTTGAAAACGGGGTCCACATTCCATCTCCTGCCCAACCTTGTGTCGTACTGCCAAAATTCAGCGGTCAAACTCGCCCCTTCCCCAAGCACCTCATTATCAGCCTCCTGCCCGTTGAAGAAGTACCGATACCCCCCCATAGTAAAACTTCGGCCTGGCATGGGATAGCCGAAGGGGTAGTAGTCGGTGTAGGTGACCGTGAACGGGAGATATTGAAGTTGGCCATAGCTGTCCTGCACAAGGCATTTTCGGTCTTGTGCCGTGTACGTCACATTGCCCAAATGGTCAGTAAACTCATAAACACGCACACCAATCGTGTTGGAATCCTGCAGTCCGATGCTGTTTGCCGTTATCCAGATCTGCTGCTCCAACATGCCCAGACGCTTGCTGCCGTACAGATACCGCTCCGTAGCAGTCAGGGTGTCACCATGAAGCTTGTACACGCACATCACGTTACCTGTAGCATCGTGGATGTAGAAGGTCGTTCCCGATGAATCCGTCTTCACCTGCCGCTGCCCCGTCGGGCTGTAACGGAACATGGACAGTAAGTTGCCATTCCTGCGAATGGTATCAACTTTGCCCATGGCGTTCCAACTTACTGTCAAGCCCTCTGCATTGTCGCGTGTCAGGTTGCCCAGAGCATCGTACTGATAGGCACTTGATGCAATACCGGTGGAAGTGATTGCGCCCAATCGATTGTTATCATTCGGATATGTATATCGGATATTATGCATCTCCTGACCAGATTGTTTTTTGCGGTGCAAAAATAGCAAATTCCCGTTCCAGTCGTATGCGTAATCCGTGGCAAAATTGTCGGACACTGACTCCCAGCCCGGATTATCGTAATGATGTGCCGCAGTACGCATCCGTTTTATTCTGTTCAGTTTGTCGTAGCGGAAAAGTTTCAGGAATCCTTTCTCCCCAAGGTTATAGACACTTTCGGAAAGGGCGGAAATGTTCCCATTGTAAAGAGGGATTGCGTCGTATGACAATTCATTGAAATAGTTGTTCCCAGACACTGGTGTGTAGTCGCCTTGGTAATATTGGATGGAGGAGGCGTAGCCGTCATGGGCAAACAGTCGGTTAACATTGTCTGTTTGGATGACACCGTCATTTCCGATGTCGTAACTGTCATAGCTGTCATACATATCTGTGCCCGAACTCCTGTAGCCATTGATGTCTTTCAACCACCCTTGTAAGGTGTATGCATAGTCAATCCCTTGTATCTGCTTGTGTCCCAGTTCCGCTCTCGACAATGCGCCCGTAGGCAGGTAGAAATAGCGGGCTTCAAGACGCTCCTGGGAAACGACGGAATCCCGTTTGACTTTGAAAATGTTGGTAGTATAGACATGAGTAACCCGATTGTCTGCATCGTAGCGATAACGATGGGAGAATTGTTCCAACTTTCCCTTTTGGTACCACACGCGGTTCACGTTGCCGCTGATGAGATCATATTCATAATCCATTGAAGTGAATCGGCGGCCAAACGAGCTGAGGACTAGAATATCCTGTATAAGTTGCTTCACACAATTACAACCTCTTTTTTGTGAACGCCACGGAGTCGCCCCAGGCGTTGTAGAGAATCTCATGGCCGATGGCCTTCATGCGGATGTCAAGGCAGGAGAAGCACTCTTCGGGCTTGTCGCCCACACAAGCCTTGTCGGGATAAATCAAATAATCCTCACGATACTCATTAGGCGTCAAATTGGGCATGATGACATTGGCGCCAGCCATGATGGCCTTCTCGCGCCCCATCGGGTCGATGGTCTGATTGGCGGTGGCGGCCACCATGTTTATTTCTGGCATCATCAGTCGCAGAACAGCAATCATCTTGAGCGTGAGGTTCATCCGGTCTTCAACAGAAGGAATCTGATCCGCAAATTGGTACAACGGCGTGTCAGGGTGGGGGATAAACGGCCCCATGCCCACCATGGCCACATCTTTTTTCTTGAAAAACAAGAGGTCATCGGCCAAAATCTCCAAAGTCTGGAACGGTAGTCCCACCATCACACCTGTACCGGTTTGGTAACCAATGCTGAGCAGCGAGTCTATACAATCCAAGCGTTTGTGAAAATCGTGCCGCTCGTCGCGTGGATGTATTTTGTAGTACAAATCCTCATTGGAGGATTCAATGCGCAACAGATAACGGTGCGCGCCCGCCTCAAACCACTGCCGGTAAACTTCAGGAGTCTGCTCGCCTAACGAGAGTGTGATGCCCAACGCTCCGTTGTCAATGGCCTTGATGCGGTGCAGGATGCGGGTGATGGTATCCACAAATTCCTTATCGCTGCGCTCGCCGCTCTGGATGGCAACCGAACCATAGCCCAACTGGTGGGCCAATTTGGCGCATTCCACCACTTCGTCTTCCGAGAGCGTGTAGCGTTCCACTTTTTTGTTGTCGCTGCGCACACCGCAATACAGGCACGACTTCCGGCAGATATTGCTGAACTCAATCAATCCGCGCAGGTGCACATGGTTGTCCAACCGGGCAAGTTTCACCTCCAACGCTTTCTTCAACAGCAACTTCATCTCATCGCCTTGGCTGGCAAGCAAGCGTATGATATCTTCTCTTTCCAGAAAATCTTTTTGAAGAATCTCTTCTATCGTCATAGGACAAAATTATAAAATACAAAAGTACAAAATTTTGATGAATGTGGTTTTTAAATAATATGTACTTTTGCTGATTCATAATTCACGGTTATGCGAAAGATTTCAACCTTCTTAATCCTTTTGATTACAATAACTTTATCAGCGCAACGCGATTATACCCAGTATGTTAACCCGATGATCGGGACCAACGGCATGGGACACACCTTCCCTGGCGCGTGCTACCCCTTCGGGGGCGTGCAAGTGAGTCCCGACACGGACACCATCCCCCACAATATCAACGGCCGCTACCAGCCGGGCGTCTATGACTACTGCGCCGGCTACCAGTACCGCGACAAGACCATCGTGGGCTTCAGCCACACCCACTTCAGCGGCACTGGCCACTCCGACATGGGCGACATCCTGCTGATGCCCTTCACCGGCGAGGTACAGCTCAATCCCGGCACCGCCGACAACCCCGACGGCGGCTACCGCTCGCGCTTCAGCCACACCACCGAGAAGGCCTCGCCCGGCTACTACGAGGTGCGCCTCAGCGACGACGATATCCTCGTGCAGCTCACCGCCACCCCGCACTGCGGCATCCACAAATACACCTTCCCCCAGGGCGAAACCCAGAAGCTCATCGTCGATCTCAACCACTGTCTCTACAACTACGACGGCAAGGTGCTGTGGGCCACCCTGCGGATGGAAGACCCCTACACATTGACCGGCTACCGCATCACCAACGGCTGGGCACGGGAGAATTATGTCTATTTCGCCATCCACTTCAGCAAACCCGTGGCCCACTACGGCTATCAAGATTTCGGGAAACAGGACTACAACGGCTTCTGGCGCCGCTTCGACCTGAACCACGACTTCCCCGAGATGGCGGGCCGCAAGGTGGTGGTCTGGATGGAGTTTGAAGAAGATAAAAATCCTGTGCTGGAAGTGCAGGTGGCTCTTTCCGCAGTCAGCACCGAAGGAGCCGAACTCAATTGGGCCACTGAGACAGAAACAAATGAGGTGGTAACCCTTTCTTTTGAAGAATTGTGCCGTCGGACCAAGCAAGCATGGAACGAAAGGTTGGGCATTTACGAGGCAGAAGGCACGGATGACCAACTTGCAATGTTCTACACTTCGCTCTACCATACAATGATCAATCCCTCTATCTATCAAGATGTTGACGGACAATATCGCGGGGTGGATCATAATATCCATCAAAATGAAGAAGGTCATACCAATTACACGATTTTCTCGTTGTGGGATACCTACCGCGCTGAGCATCCTCTGCTGAACATCATTGACCCTGTAAGTGCGGCTGATATGATAGAGTCCATGGTGAGTCACGCCTATCAAAGCGTACACGGCATATTGCCGGTGTGGAGCCATGCAGGTAATGAGAATTGGTGCATGATCGGATATCACGGCGTTTCAGCGGTGGCGGATGCTTTTCTCTACAATGACAAGGTGCATTCGAA